>Ga0129306_1001277_pt1 | contig 29685 bp, 24 predicted proteins | sample P827metagenome_FD_94438 | JGI IMG/M metagenome (GOLD analysis project Ga0129306, IMG submission 94438) | Capybara group fecal microbial communities from Wisconsin, USA - P827 metagenome | ecosystem: Host-associated > Mammals > Digestive system > Large intestine > Fecal | place: USA: Wisconsin...
ACGTTCGCTTTCATTCGCATCTCTACCGACTTTGGTAACGCTCAACAACTTCTCGCCAACTTGGCGAGAAGTTTCATCTGCCTTTCCTTGATGAGATAGTGCCTCAAGTTTCATTTTGAAAGCGAATGCTTTCTCACTCGGCAGGATCTCTTCCCTCTGAAGATTGGCATCCACCATTGTTATTATGGCTTCATCATCCGACAGGTCTCTTATAATTACAGGAACAGTCTCAAGCCCTACTATCTCCGCAGCGTGCTTGCGTCTGTGCCCGGATATGATCTCATACCCTCCGCCATCTCTGTCACGCACAAGAAGTGGTACCAAAATCCCACTCTGACGGACGCTTTCTATGGTTTGAGCCATCTTTTCATCATCCATCACCTTAAAGGGATGATTCTGAAACGGAAAAAGCTGATTGATAGGAACATCTACGATCTGTCCGACCTGCTCCTGATCTATGCCAAAGAGCGAATCGAGATTCTTAAGCTGTACTCTGTCTGGAAGGGGTTTTTTAGCAGACATATGCCATCACCTCCTTCGTCAGTTCTTCATAAGCCTGGGCTACCTTGCCCTTTGGATCATGCATGAATATACTGACTCCATGAGCCGTACATTCCTTCGCGCGTACAGATTCCGGTATCATGGTTCCAAACACCTTAATCTGATCTCCGATACCGCCCTTTATCCTGTCAAGAATGGCCTGCTCATAATTCGTTCTGGAATTGTATTTATTGATCACGATTCCGTCTATTACAAGCTTCTTGTTGACCTTATGCTTGACGCTCCTTATGGATTCCATAAGCTGATCCAAGCCCTTCATGGACAGATATGATGCTTCCATGGGAATGATCACGGAATCCGCAGCAGTAAGGGCATTGATCGTAACAAGGTTCAAGCTCGGAGAACAATCGATCAGGATAACATCGTACCGGTCTCTCACCTCATCCACCAAAGCACTCAGCAGATACTCTCTTCCCATTGCACGCATCATCTCGAAATCAAGGCCCGCCAGCTTGATATTGCAGGGTACAATATCGACGTTTTCCTCGTTATGGATAATGTAGTTGTCCACTTCGATCTGACCGCCCTTTATCTCACGGAAAATGAACTCTCCAAGGGCATTGTCCAGCTCGTCAATATCATTGATCCCGAGACTGGATGAAAGATTACCCTGTGGATCCGCGTCGATAACGAGAACCTTCTTCCCGTTATTGGCAAGTCCCACGCCGAGATTGGCTGCCAGGGCTGTTTTTCCGACTCCCCCCTTTTGATTGGCTATTGCGATTACTTTACACATAAGCGTTCCTCCTTAAGTTACTGTTTCCTTTGGTTGTTATGGTTATTTCTGCGTCTTTCTTTCTGTCTTTGCTGATTCTTCTCATACTTGAGATCCTTGAAGGTGGCAAACTGTCTCAGCTTTGCCCCTCTGCCGGAATTCCTCAACACTCCGGATTGCGTCATCAGCTCCAGTCCTTTGTCGTTTTCATACACAGCCATCGCACGCTTGATCTGATACGATGAATTTGCCTGTACCCTGACATTTACCTGATCATCAGGGAATAATGTGCGTCTAAACTTCATTCCGCTTTTCCTCCTATGCGCTACGGCGCTCTGTTATTGTGGACGCTTATGTGTATTGCCAAATGCACTGTCGCTGATTCTGGCATCGCCTGCTCCTCCTTTCCTCAAAGATCACCAAACGGAGACAAAAAAGGACACCCTCTTCGAAATCTCTTTCTTAGAAAGTGTCCTAAATCTTGCTTTATTTACTTGGTCTCAACAGTTACCGGGTGCGTTTTTATGCACTATCATGCACCTGGTTTGGAATTTTTGGGGTAGAAATGGGGTAGTAGCGCCTCCCGCCGTTCCCTCAAAGCCGCATGGTTACTGGCTTTCTTCAGCTGAGGGATTTCAAGGTCGGGAACAACAATACATCTCTTATAGCAGGGCTGTCCGTTAGCAACATACACAAACGGTCTATGCCATAGCCAATTCCCCCGGTAGGAGCCATTCCGATCTCCAGTGCATTAAGGAAATCTTCATCAGTATGGTTGGCCTCTTCATCGCCCATATCTGCCAGAGCATCCTGAGCCTTGAATCTCTCTCTCTGATCGATGGGATCGTTAAGCTCTGAATATGCATTACACATCTCCCATCCGTTGATGAACAGCTCAAATCTCTCCACATAGCCTTCCTTATCGGGCTTCTTCTTGGTAAGAGGGCTTATCTCTATCGGATGATCCATGATGAATGTAGGCTGCATCAGATGCTCCTCAACATACTCTTCAAAGAAGAGGTTAAGGATATCGCCCTTCTTATGATGGGGCTCGAACTCCACATGCTTCTCCTTGGCGATCGCCTTGGCTGCCTCATCATCTGCGATGGCATCAAAGTCAACTCCCGCATATTTTTTCACTGCATCTATCATGGTCATACGCTCGAAAGGCTTGCCGAAATCAAGCGTAAGATCTCCGTAGTTGAATGTCGTCGTGCCCAGCACTTCCTGCGCCACATGACGGAACATGTTCTCTGTCAGATCCATCATTCCGTAGTAGTCGGTATATGCCTGATACAGCTCCATAAGCGTGAACTCGGGATTGTGTCTTGTATCAAGTCCCTCGTTACGGAACACTCTTCCGATCTCATATACTCTCTCAAGTCCGCCGACTATGAGTCTCTTAAGATACAGTTCAAGCGATATACGAAGATTAAGATCCTCATCAAGCGCATTGAAATGTGTCTGGAAAGGTCTTGCAGCAGCACCGCCCGCATTCGATACAAGCATAGGTGTCTCAACTTCCATGAAGCCCTGTGCATCCAGATAATGTCTTATTGATGATATGATCTTGGACCTCTTGATAAAAGTATCCTTCACATCCGGATTCATGATAAGGTCTGTATATCTCTGTCTGTAACGAAGGTCGGTATTGGTCAGTCCGTGGAATTTCTCAGGCAGAGGCTGCAAGTTCTTGGATAAAAGCGTCGTCTCCGTAGCATGAACGGATATCTCGCCCTTCTGTGTACGGAACATATATCCCTTGACGCCTATGATATCGCCGACATCATACTTCTTAAAGTCCGCATAGGGCTCCTCGCCCAGTGCATCACGCGCCACATATACCTGTACGTCACCCTTAAGGTCAGCCACATTACAGAAAGAAGCCTTACCCATCACACGCTTAAGCATTATACGTCCGGCAATGCTCACATTGATGGGAGACGCATCCATGATCTCACGCCTCTCATTATAATCGGCTGTTACTGCAGCTCTCGCTTGCGCCTCATCCATACCGTCGGTATTGACTTCTGCTCTGCCTGCAAGAAGCTTGGCCTCAAGCTCCTCATATTCAGCCTTGGCATCTGCCGAATGATGATCCACATCATACTTGGTAATGACGAAAGGATCCTTGCCTGCTGCCTGAAGCGCCGCAAGCTTCTCTCTCTTATTCTTCCTGACCTGGTTTAAGTCAACAGGTGCCGCATTGGCACCCGCATTGTTCTGATTATTATCACCCATTAGTTAGACCTCTGTATCTCCAGAACCTTATACTTAAGTACGCCTGCCTGAGTCTCGACCTTGACGGTCTCACCCTTCTTGGCACCAATGAGCGCCTTGCCCACGGGTGACTCATTGGAGATCTTGCCCTTAAGAGAATTAGCCTCTGTAGAGCCCACGATCTTGTACTCAAGGTCCTCTTTAAACTCCATGTCTCTGATCTTGACGCGGCATCCTACGCTGATAGTCTCTGTGTCGACCTCGTCCTCGTCGATGACTTCCGCATTCTTAAGGATCTTCTCAAGTTCCTCGATCCTGGCTTCGATCTCTCTCTGCTCATCCTTGGCTGCATCATACTCCGCATTCTCGGACAGATCGCCCTGCGCCCTTGCCTCCTTGATCTTCTGAGCCACTTCCTTACGTCTTACGACCTTGAGATTCTCAAGCTCTTCCTCGTAAGCCTTAAGTCCCTCATAAGTGAGGATGTTCTTCTTATCTTCCATTTCCCACATCTCCTTATATATTCATAGTGTTGTCACATTATGTCTATATTCTCTGATAGTAACTTATGTATTATAGCATTTTCTGCCGCTCTGTCAAGTTAAAGTGCCATTTTTGCGCCTTTTTGCGCGATATATACACAGCATCTGACGCGTCGTTAGGTCACCCACATCCGGTCGCTCTGTCACAATCTACAGAGCACCCTGATCGTCTCCCAAGAACTTCCCCGGTATCTCCTCCTGATACCTCACATCGAGATAGGCCTCTGCCTCATGCATCGCGTTGTAATACCACAGCTTAGCCTCGTTTTCATCGCCGTTTTCCATATAGTAATCCGCCAGTTCACAGCACAGTTCACTGCTCATCAGATCCCCTGCCGCTGCGCGTGTCACATATTTCATGAATCCGGCCGCATCATCTGTCTGTCTGCATATCCTTGCCCCTATGGTAAAAATACGGGCGATCTGGTCTTTCGACAGTCCGTCGCGGTCTGCCAGTTCCGCAACGAACGCCTTCGCATTCAGATAGTTCTCTTTTTCCCCTGCTATGAAGAGCTCCTTAAGATATATCTCAAGCAGCCTGTCGCTTAAAGGCTTACCCGAATCGATGAGCCTTTCAAATGCCTTAAGGTCTCTTACGGCATGGCCCTCACCCGGGCGGTGTATGATGTCGATATCGCTGTCAAATACAACCGGTGTAAGCCTTACAGCCTCATGTATCGTCTCCTCCCATATGAAAGGGCGAAGTCTCTTATATAACTTAGGCCTGAGTTCCCTGTCGAAGCTGTAGATCGTGTTGTTCTGCAGCTGATTGCAGTAATACATCTGCACGATGTCGATCTCGGGATCGAGTATCTGCTTTAGCCTAAGGAACTTATCTATGTTCTCCTTATCGAGTTCTTCATCCGCATCCGCCGAATATATGTAATCGCATGTGGCCAGGGAAAACACATGATTCCTTGCATCGGCAAAGCTCCCGGTCCACGCAAAATCACTTACCTTGTCGGTATACTTACGCGCGATCTCCTTTGTCGAATCCGTAGAGCCCGTATCGACTATGATGATCTCATCGGCGATATCCTTAAGGCTCTCAAGGCATGTACCGAGCTTGTCTTCTTCATTTTTCACGATCATACATACGCTTATTGTGATCATCCGAACGCCTCCCTTACGACATCTTCTATATCCTGCATGGTCTCCATCGCATTGACTCTGCCTCGAAGCTTCGAGCCTCCCGGCATCCCTGCGCTGTACCAGCTTACATGCTTACGCATCTCTCTGACACCGATATATTCCCCCTTATACTCAAGCTGCAGTCTTGCGTGCTCCAGTATGGTATCCAGTAACTCCTGCTTCGACGGTCTGTCACATGACACTCCTGTCATAAGATACTCTTTTATCTCTCTGAATATAAAAGGATTGCCTCTGCAGGCCCGGCCGACAGCGACTCCGTCACAGCCGGTCTGCTCCATCATGGCCTTTGCACTCTTTCCGTCCGTCACATCACCGTTACCTATGACGGGAATACTCACCGCATCCTTGACTGCCGCTATTATATCCCAGTCAGCGCTTCCGCTGTAATACTGCTCCCTTGTCCTGCCGTGGACCGTGACTGCAGCAGCACCTGATTCCTGTGCAATATGAGCTATCTCTGCGGCATTGACATGCTCATCATCAAATCCCTTACGAATCTTGACGGTCACGGGCTTATCGATGGCCCCTACAACAGCCTCGACTATCTTGCCCACAAGCACCGGATCCTTCATAAGAGCAGAGCCCTCACCGTTATTGACTACCTTCGGTACCGGACAACCCATGTTGATGTCTAAGATATCGAAGGGCTTATCCTCTATCTTATGTGCCATCTGCCCCATAAGCTCAGGCTCGCTGCCAAACAGCTGAAGCGATACGGGCCTCTCATCAGGATGTATCTCCATCAGGGCTTCCGTGTTCTTATTATTGTAATAAATCGCCTTGGCGCTCACCATCTCCATACATTGAAGTGAGGAACCGCAGCGTGCACACAAAAGACGAAATGGCAGGTCTGTTACGCCTGCCATGGGAGCCAATATGATATTGCCGCTTAGGGTCACATTCCCTATCTGAAGATCCCTGTATATCGAGTCCATATCATCCGTCGGGCCGCGTGCTTCGAGCTGACATATGTGTCATGTCCCGCGGCTCATTATCTTCTATCGCCTGTTCTTGTTATATATGAGTCTCAGTCCTTCAAGTGTCAGAGTGCTGTCATATACATCTATCGCATCCGTCTCGTCCGCGATGATCCGCCCCAATCCGCCTGTAGCTACGACCTTCATCTCATCAAGACCCGCTTCTTTTTTGACCTGGGATATGATGTACTCGGTCTGTCCTATCTGACCGTACACAAGACCTGCCTGCATCGAGCTGATGGTCTCCTGAGCCAGGATGCTCTTGGGCTTACGGATCTCTATCTCCGGAAGCTTGGCCGTATCTTCCCACAGTGCCTTGGCGCTTATCCTGATACCGGGTGCCGTGATGCCGGCAGCGAACTCACCGTCTGCTGTCACCAGATCATATGTCGTGGCAGTACCGAAGTCCAGTACGAGTACCGGTCCGCCGTATTTCTCATATGCACCTACAGCATCGACTATTCTGTCGGGGCCGATCTCTTTGGGATTCTCCGTGACGATCTTAATGCCCGTCCTGATGCCTGCTCCTACCGTGATCGGCTTCTCATGCACATACTTGACGATACCGCTCATGAGAGAGTACATGATGTTCGGCACGACGCTCGATACGATACATCCGTCGATATCTTCCGCCTCCACACCGTTTACACGCAGCAGTTCCCTGATCGCGATCCCGAACTCATCCGACGTGCGCGGTGACTTGCTCATCATCCTGAAGTTGGTGACAAGCTCCTCATCCCTGTATACTCCGTATGTGATATTCGTATTGCCTACATCTACAACCAGTAACATTTTCTTCTCCTCAGTCCAGATCTTCTATGTCTATATTCTCATGCAGTATCATCACTCTGTAATACAGCGACAGGCTCTGCAGCAGCTCCTGCTTCGTATCCTTGATCTTGCGGATCAGAAGTCCTGCTCCGATCTCATCATAGAGATAGTCCTCATCTGCTGCCTGCGTCGTGAATATGAGTTCTCCGTCCTCTTCGAATCCTATCGTGAATATACCGCCGACTTCCTCCGTAAAAAGAACGCAGATTATGTGCAGTTCATCCTTGATGGACTCGGGCAGTCTGTCGAACACCTTATTAAAATAATACTTCTGCTCATAGGCATTGGCGCCGCAGAGCACTCTGCTATCGTCTTCAGTCATATAGTTCCGTATACCGCTTTCTGCTCCCGTGCCGCCGATATTATGACACCTGTGTCATACATAACCATAGACGCCTCTTACCGACACTTCACCTGCATATATATGATGCCACTGCCCGTCCTCTGTCTCCACGAGCAGTCTTCCCATGTCATCTATACCTCTTGATATTCCTTCAAGTTCATGCTGCGGATCCAGCACCTTGACGAACTCATTTCTGTTGACCAGGATGGAATTGTATTCATACATGAGATCTGACATGTTGCCGATCTCACAGAACTTATCATAGTATTCTTCAAAGTTCTTGAGCACGGCGCATATGAGCTTCTCTCTGTCAAACGGAACAAGTGCTTCCGACTCATTTAACAGCGAAGTCGCCTTGTCACTTAACTCTTCCGGTATATATGCCTGATTGACATTGATGCCTATTCCGACGATCACGCAATAATGACCTGCCGCCAGTTCAAGTTCAGTCAGTATGCCGCAGACCTTACGGCCGCCTATTATCACATCATTGGGCCACTTGATCTTAGCATCGAAGCCTGCCATCTCCTTGATTGTCTTCGCCACTGCCATAGCTGACACGAGTGTCAGCATCGAGATACTCTCGGCCTTAAGACCCGGCTGCAGGAGTATGGACATCGCAATGTTGCTGCCCACTTCATCAATCCATTCTCTTCCGCTCCTGCCCTTGCCCTGTGTCTGATGATCGGCTATCACGACCAGTCCGTGATGGGTAGAGCCTTCTATCATGCGGTTGATCCTGCCGGACTCACCCTCTATGGTCTGCCCGTCTCTTAAGAGTCTCTTGATGACCTCATTGGTGGAATCCGTCTGCTCAAGCCATATACTCTGTCTGCCTATGTACTTGGTCTTTACATCAAGATTCTTCACTAAAACGCTCCCATGGTAGCGGCCATTATCGCCTTGATGGTATGCATTCTGTTCTCGGCCTCCTTAAACACAACTGACTGTGATGATTCAAATACCTCATCAGTGACTTCGAGCTCCGTAAAGCCGAATTGTTCTCCTTTTTCCCTGCCTATCTCCGTCTTAAGATCATGGAATGCAGGGAGACAGTGCATGAATATCGCATCTGCTCCGGCACGCTGCATAACGGCCGAATTAACCTGATACGGTGAGAGGTCTCTGATACGCTCTTCCCATGCTTCATCGGGCTCACCCATCGATACCCATACGTCCGTATATACCACATCCTTATCCTTAGTACCTTCTACGGGATCCTCAGTCAGAGTGATGCTTCCGCCTGTCTTGGCAGCTATATCCATACAGGTCTTCGTAAGCTCCTTATCGGGGAAGTAAGCCTTATTGGAACACAGTGTCAGATGCATGCCCATCTTAGCACAGGTAACCATCCATGAATTGGCCATATTGTATCTCGCATCGCCCATATATACGACACGGACGCCCTTGATGCGTCCAAGTTCCTCCTTGATAGTCAGAAGATCGGCTATCATCTGCGTGGGATGGAATTCATTGGTCAGACCGTTCCATACGGGCACACCCGCGTACTTGGCCAGTTCCTCGACTATCTCCTGACCGAAACCGCGGTATTCTATTCCGTCGAACATCCCACCGAGCACTCTTGCCGTATCGGCTATGCTCTCCTTCTTGCCTATCTGCGAACTCTTGGGATCGAGATACGTCGTACCCATTCCCAGATCGTGGGCTGCGACCTCAAATGAACATCTGGTCCTGGTGCTTGTCTTCTCAAATATAAGAGCGATGTTCTTGCCCCTTAATTTATCCACGAGCACACCTTTCTTTTTCATGAACTTAAGATCGGCCGCGAGGTCGACTAAGTACTCTATCTCCTCAGGTGTGTAGTCCAGCAATTTAAGAAAGTTTCTTCCTTTAAGATCCATATTCTCCTCCGGGTCGTCCGTGTATACAGAACGCCCTCATCCTTTCAGATAATGATAAAAATAAATGGTGAGTGATATTTACGATCACTCACCACTTGATTTTAATATATTTTGGCGATTTATACAAGTAAAGCCGCTTTATTGTGCTGAATCAGCACATCGTCTCCCTGCCTGACCGCTCCGCATCATCAATAGAATACGTGTGCTCCGATGACTATGCCTTCCTGTCCTGTCCAGCGTCTGAAGTGAGTGACGGAACCGACATTGGTCTCTCCGGCTATAGCCGCCTGCGCTGCCTGCATGCATGATGCAGGAACACCTCGCTGCACCTGTGCCGCAACCTTACCGTTCAGAGCCGGTGAGAACTGACCTGAAGCATAAATGACGCCTGAGACTGTATTGGGATAAGCTGCGGATCTTACTCTGTTCATAACGACCGCCGCAACTGCAAGCTGTCCTTCATAAGGCTGATTGCCGGCCTCACAGTATACCAGTGCTCCCAACAGTGTTTCGTCCGGAGCTTCCACATATACCGCACCCTGGTTCTGCTTGAGTTTGGCCTCTTTTTCCTTGCGTTCTCTCTCTTTGATATCTTCGTATGTCTCTCCCGTATCGACGGAGAACCTGATATCCAGATACTCGCTTGAGAGGAAGCCTTCTTCGCCTTCGAACTCGATCGCTACCCACTCATCGGTAGTGTGGTCAGTTACAACTTCTATCTGATCCCCTCGTTTAACAAGACCCCAGATACCTGATTCCTCGTTAGGCTCCTTACGCACCCTGAGTGCATCTGCATCGACTTTTGCCAATGTTATTCCCACACTCTGCGCCAGCTCTTCAGCCTCCTCACCAAAGAGAAGATATTCGTTGCTGCACCATCCTATTAACTTGCCTGATTGAATCTTCGTCCAATCTCCGTCTCTTTCGAGGATCGTACCTCCGCAGTCTGCATAAAGAAGACCTACCTTGGCTGAATCCTCATTGGGCTCTTCGCGCACATTAAGTGACATTTTCACGTTGGCCATGACGAGATCGGACTCCTGTTCATCCGGATCGTCCGAATCAGGATCAGATGTGTCCTCGGATCCCCCTTCCGAAGCTTCCGTATCCGTTCCTCTGTCCAGCGAATCCAGTACCTTGGCGGCACCCTGATTGAGCTCTGACAGAGAGTATCTGCTTGTCGCAGCCATCACGGCACTTGACTTGACCATCGCTATGGCAGATACTCCGACTACCACTCCGGCCAGTCCGCGAAGAAGCCTTCTGCTTCTTACGCTCATTGTAGTTTTTTACTCCATTGTTCTATCAACTTATGATGTCTGTCCGCACCCCTTTTAACAGCAGGGACGCTGGTTAAGAAATCTTAACAAATTATGACGCGGTTGTCAAATTTGACGATTTTCTGACGATTTTTATCTCTCTCATTCACGATTTTTTTCGCAAAAAAGACCGGAGACTGAATTGTCTCCGGCCCTCTGTTTATCAATGTTTCCGGGCGAACACTAAATGTATTTTTTGAGTGCTTCAGCCTTGTCTGTTTTCTCCCACGGAAGATCAAGATCGTTACGTCCGAAATGACCGTAAGCAGCTGTCTGCTTGTAGATAGGTCTTCTGAGGTCGAGCATCTTGATGATGCCTGCGGGACGAAGATCGAAGTTCTCTCTGATGGCCTTAAGGAGAGTCTCATCGGACACCTTTCCTGTGCCGAATGTATCTACCATTATCGATGTGGGCTGTGCAACACCGATGGCATATGAAAGCTGGATCTCACATCTGTCCGCAAGACCTGCTGCCACGATATTCTTGGCCACGTATCTTGCCGCATATGCTGCAGAACGGTCAACCTTCGTGCAGTCCTTACCCGAGAATGCTCCGCCGCCGTGACGAGCATATCCGCCGTATGTGTCAACAATTATCTTACGTCCTGTAAGACCTGCATCACCGTGAGGTCCGCCTATGACGAATCTGCCTGTAGGGTTGATGAAGAACTTCGTATTGTCATCTATGAGCTCTGCAGGAAGCACGGGATCAAATACGTACTTCTTAATGTCTTCATGGATCTGCTCCTGTGTCACATCATCATCATGCTGTGTAGAAAGTACGACTGCCTCAAGTCTTACGGGCTTGCCGTTCTCATCATACTCAACAGATACCTGGCTCTTGCCGTCGGGACGAAGATACTTAAGCGTACCGTCCTTACGAACCTTGGTAAGCTGAAGTGCAAGCTTGTGAGCAAGTGAGATTGGATAAGGCATATATTCTTCTGTCTCATTGGTCGCATAACCGAACATCATACCCTGATCTCCGGCACCCGTATCCAGATCATCTTCGTAGCTTCCGCCTCTTGCCTCAAGCGCCTTGTCGACACCCATTGCTATATCTGCCGACTGCTCATCTATAGCCACAAGCACCGCACATGTATTGCCGTCGAAGCCGTATTCAGACTTGGTATAACCGATCTCCTTAACGGTATCTCTTACGACCTTCTGCATATCAACATAAGCATTAGTCGTGATCTCACCCGTGATGAGTACGAAACCTGTACAGCAAGCTGTCTCACATGCAACCCGGCTCATCGGATCCTGCTCCATGCAGGCATCTAAGATCGCATCAGAGATTGCATCGCAGACCTTGTCGGGATGTCCTTCTGTTACAGATTCGGAAGTGAATAATCTCTTCTCCATTTATGATTCTCCTTTCGTGATCGTGAGGCTCATGCCTCATACAATGAAAAAAATCCGCTTCAACAATCAGCGGACTTGGGTAACATGATAATCAAATCCTCTTATTGTTCAATAAATTGCTCAGGTTGGCACCTTCCATCCTATGGGGTTGCCGTGGCTTCACAGATCCTATGTATCTCCACCACTCTGAATAAGAGTATCTCACAATATTGAATTGTCATATCCGATAATTACAATACACTGTAGCGGATGGAATGTCAATAGATAATATGCAAGGATATGGTGTCTGCTCTCAGTAAAATGAAGGCGACTGACTCATCATCATCCGAAGACTTCTCACCTGCCCGGACGAACACCGTAATGCCTGTACATAAGTATCGATGCCGCCACCGATGCATTGAGGCTCTCAAGTTCTCCCTCCATAGGTATCCTTATGTATGTATCCGCAAGGGCCGCCGTCTCATCCTTAAGGCCGCTGCCTTCATTGCCTATGAGAAATGCGCTGTCACCGTACTCAATATCATCATATGAGGCTTCACCCTTAAGATGCGCCGCATATACGGTTATCCCCTCCTGCTTAAGCCGTCCTGCCGCATCCTTAAGACTGTCCGTATATATAAACGGTACTCTGTATATCGAGCCCATTGTCGACCTCACGGTCTTGGGATTATATATATCCACACAGCCTTCGCTTAGGATGATGCCTGATACTCCCGCTCCTTCGGCAGTACGGAATATCGTACCGAGATTGCCGGGGTCCTGAATATCTTCAAGCACCATGACCAGCTTCCTGTCATCATCCTTCCTGCCCTTATGAGAGAGGATATCATCAAGAGTGTATCCGGGCTGTCTTAAGATACAGAGTATACCCTGAGGAGTCTGAGTATCCGATATCTTATTCATCTGCTCGTCAGTCACGATCTCAGTCTCCATCCAGCCTATCATCTCGGATATCCTAAGCGACTTATCGCCCGAATCCGAGCCCGTAAGCGCCGAAGCCTCCCTGTCTATACGGTCCAAGAACTCCTGCGTCACATAGACTTCCTCGACCCATTCAAGCGGGGCTTCCATGAACATCTTCGGCCCCTCTGTCACAAAGAGGCCCGCCTCACGGCGAGCCTTGCTCTTCTCATTTAGCTTGTGTATCTCTTTAATCTTTGCATTGGTTAACATAACTAACAGTCCTCTGCCATGACTTATCAGACTCCTGAGCCTTCCACCCTCGATGAAGCAGACAGTATCCTGCTCACTTCATACTCATACTCAGGTATATCCTTCTGCATCGCAAGAGCCTCATCTATATCATAATCCACGAACTCTCCGTGCTTCATGGCCACAACTCTGTTGGTCTTGCCGTCGCAGATTATATCCGTGGCATATGCACCCATTATCGATGCATAATATCTGTCCTTACAGGTCGGACTTCCGCCTCGCTGCATGTATCCTAAGATCGTCGCTCTGGTCTCGATACCCGTGGCAGCTTCTATCCTTCTTGCCATTGATGTTGAATGGCCGATACCTTCGGCATTGATGATAAGGTGATGAGTCTTGCCCTTCTTACGGTTACCTATGATATTATTGATGATTGCCTGCTCATTGAAGTCATACTTCTCGGGCAGGAGTATATCCTCAGCTCCGTTGGCGACACCGCACCACAAAGCCAGGAATCCCGCATTACGTCCCATGACTTCGATTATGGAACATCTCTCATGTGATGATGATGTATCCCTGACCTTATCTATCGCCTCCATCGCCGTATTGACAGCCGTGTCAAATCCGATGGTATATTCCGTACATGCTATATCCAGATCTATCGTTCCCGGGATACCGATCGTGTTGATGCCCTGCTTGCTCAGAGCCTGAGCGCCTCTGTACGAACCGTCTCCGCCGATGACCACGACTCCGTCTATGCCGTGCTTACGGCAGATCTCCGCGCCCTTCTGCTGGCCTTCCTCAGTCGTAAACTCCTTACACCTGGCCGTTCCGAGCACCGTGCCTCCGCGCTGGATGATATCAGATACACTGTGTGCATCCATATCGACTATCTCCTCAGCCAACAGGCCCATATAACCCTTCTTGATACCCTTGACCTGAACTCCTCTGTCAATGGCCTTACGGACTACCGCCCTTATAGCCGCATTCATGCCCGGCGCATCTCCGCCGCTTGTAAGTACTCCTATTGTCTTAATCTCACCTGCCATGATCATTCTCCAATCTTATGGGCTTTCAGTATGATTATCATCAATAATTGTAAAACATGGGCGATCAATATGCAAGAAAAAAGCACATTCCACACCCGTCACGAACACCCCTGTCTGACGGCATTCTGCCGTTCTATACGGTCTTTACGTTTTCCGCGCCGAGCAGTTCCTCCAATGCCTCTTTGATCTCCGGTGCCGATACCGTCATGGCCGGTCCGAGATCCTTCTTCTGCCTCGTCGCATCGATATATATGATCACTCTGTCCTTACCGTCAGACTGAGCCATTATATCATCAACGGATGTCCTGTTGCTCTCATAGGCTTCCATATCCTTAAACCGAAGCCACAGCGTCCTCGGCACGTCCTCAAACAGCGTAATGGTATCGGCTATGAGCTTGCCGTCCTCTTCATCTCCTGCATTGACTCTTCCCTTGATGAACACCTTATTGTCTATTGCTATGAGCTCATTGTACTTCTCATATACCTTGGGGAATACGATACACTCTACGGTTCCCGTCAGATCCTCAAGGTTTACAAAGGCCATAGGCTGATTGTTCTTGGTATACTTGACGGACTTGTCACTTATGATACCGCCTAACGTGATGAAGTCGCCGTCACGGACCTTCATGCCCTTCCTGCCGTCCTCCTCCATATAGAAGAGATCGGTGGTCTTGTTGGTTATGTGCTTCTTCCAGAGTTCCTCATATTCTTCAAGCGGATGTCCGCTTACATATACACCGAGAACATCCTTCTCAAATGCAAGCCTCAATTCCTTCGAAAACTCTCCCACATTGGGCAGCTGTATATCAAATTCAGCCTTACTGTCATCATCCACTATGTCAAAGAGCGATATCTGTCCGGCCATGTTATTCTTGCGATCACCCATGATGTGATCCATGACTGTTACATATATGCTCATGTACTGCTTCCTGGTCCCGCCGAAGCCGTCGAAGGCACCCGCCTTGATGAAGCTCTCCACTACTCTCTTATTGAGTTCTCCGTCCGCATTACGGGTTATAAAATCCTCAAGGCTTGTATACGGGCCTCTGTCCTTACGCTCCATTACTATGGACTCGATGATGTTCATACCCACGCCCTTGATGGCATTGAGCGCATAGATTATGGATGAACCGCTCACGGCAAATCCCGCTGCGCCCTCATTGACATCCGGAGGCAGGATGTCTATCCCCATCGAGCGACAGGTGAGTATATACTCGGATACCTTACCCGGATTCTCTATAACGGATGTCATAAGAGCCGCCATGAACTCCACGGGATAATATTTCTTAAGGAATGCTGTCTGGTATGCCACTACAGCATAGCATGCCGCATGGGACTTGTTAAATGCGTACTCACCAAAGGTCTTCATGGAGTCATAGAGCGTATCGGCAACCTGTCCGTCTATTCCGTTGGCGATACAGCCCGCGATATTCTTATCCGGATTGCCCGATACGAAATCCTTGCGCCCTTCATCGATGACATGCTGCTTCTTCTTGCTCATGGCCTTACGGATATTGTCCGCTTCACCCATCGAGTATCCGGCCAGATCCCTGACGATCTGCATCACCTGTTCCTGATAGACGATACACCCGTATGTCGGTGCCAGGATATGCTCAAGTTCGGGTGTCGGGTAGGTGACCGATGCAACATCATTTTTACCCTGTATATACTTGGGGATAAAGCTCATCGGCCCCGGTCTGTACAGAGATATGCCCGCTATGACATCCTCAAGACTGTGCGGCTTGAGTTCCTTCATAAATGACCGCATGCCGGATGACTCCAGCTGGAATATGCCCTCCGTATGTCCGGTTCCTATAAGATCAAACACGGCCTTGTCGCTGTAATCGAGACTATCCATATCGAGTACGGTACCCGTGTTCTCCCTGACATTGTCGATCGCCTTCTTGATGACGGTAAGAGTACGAAGACCCAGGAAATCCATCTTGAGAAGTCCGAGTTCTTCGAGAGTCGTCATCGTATACTGTGTAGTTATGGATCCGTCGGATCCTCTGGATAAAGGAACGAACTCGTCAGCCGCTTCGGGGCATATGACCACTCCTGCAGCATGCATGGATGTATGTCTCGGAAGGCCTTCAAGCTTCTTACATACATCTATGAGATAGTGGAGCTGCTCATCCGATTCATATTTCTCTCTTAACTCCCTGTTGACTGTAAGTGCCTTGTCAATGGTCATTCCCAGATCACCCGGGATCATCTTGGATATACTGTCGGTATATGCATAAGGCAGATCCAGCGCTCTGCCCACATCCTTGATGACTCCTTTCGCCGCCAGCGTACCGAATGTCACTATCTGTACGACCTTCTCCTGACCGTACTTGCGGCCGACATAATCAATGACTTCCTGCCTGCGTTCGAAGCAGAAGTCTATATCAATATCAGGCATCGATACCCTGTCCGGATTGAGGAATCTCTCAAAGAGAAGCTGATATCTGATCGGATCTATATTCGTTATGTGAAGGCAGTAGGACACGATACTTCCGGCAGCGGAACCTCGTCCCGGTCCTACAGGGATACCCTGTTCCCTTGCATAATTGATAAAGTCCCATACGATGAGGAAGTAATCGACATAGCCCATCCTCTTAATGACTGACAGCTCGTATTCAAGCCGCTCTGTCAGCGCCTTGCGGCGGTCGCCATCGGATGTGACAGATGTGTCATTTTCTACGCATTCCTGATCGCCTGTATTTTGCCCTGAGAAGTATCTCTCCTCAAGTCCCCGGCGGCAGAGGTACTCAAGATATGTATACGGCTCATAGCCTTCGGGCACCTCAAAGTGAGGGAGCTTGGTGTTGTGGAACTCTATGTCCACATTGCACCTCTCCGCGATCTTGTGGGTGTTCTCTATCGCCTCCGGAGCATACTTAAACAGCTGTGCCATCTGCTCCTCGCTCTTGACATAGAACTGCCCACCCTCATAGCACAGTCTGTCCTCATCCGATACACGCTTGCCGGTCTGAATGCATAAGAGTATGTCATGGCTCTCGACATCATCCTCGTACGTGTAGTGGACGTCATTGGTGGCAATGAGCGGAATATCAAGCTCCTTAGAAAACGCCAGGAGGGCGCTGTTAACCGTCTGCTGCTCAGGTATACCGTGATCCTGAAGTTCAAGGAAGTAATTGCCGTGGCCGAAGATCTCATCATACTCCATGACCTTGGCCCTCGCCTCTTCCATAAGGCCCTTGGTGATAAGCCTCGGGACCTCACCGGCGAGACAGGCCGAGGCACATATGATACCCTCGTGGAATTCCCTTAAGACCTCGGTATCCACTCTCGGTCTGTAGTAGAATCCTTCGGTAAAACCGCGGCTTACGATCTTACACAGATTGGCATACCCCGCATTATTCTCGGCCAAAAGTATAAGGTGGTGATATCTCTCCTCACCGCCCTTAAGTTCTCTGTCAAACCTTGAATCGGGAGCAACATATACTTCACACCCGATGATGGGTTTGATGCCCTGAGCCTTGCATTCCTTATAGAAGTCAATGACGCCGTACATAACGCCGTGGTCGGTTATGGCGGCGGAATCCATGCCCAGTTCCCTGACTCTCTTAACATATTCTGTTATCTTGTTGGACCCGTCTAAGAGACTGTACTCCGTATGGGTATGTAAGTGTGTAAAAGCCATATATCAAGTATACCACAGGGGATAATGTCGGTCACATCAATTCAGGGTTTAATTTGTCATAAAACAAAAAACCTGAATCCCGGCTATACGCAGGATTCAGGTCCTATTTCGCTAATATATGACAGTTCTTCACTACAGGAGCTTCTCGATCCTTAAGTCCTTCTCGACCATCAGATCGATATACTGCTCACCGCACTTGACAAGCGGTCTTGAGAGTCTCTGCTTGTTGATGAAGATGATATCTCCCTCCATACCGTTGCTTAAGCCGACTCTGTTCATCATGTATGTATCGACGATCTTTCTTAAGAAAGTCATGATCATCTCTGTATCGTACTTCTGAAGTCCTTCATCCTCAAACGCTTCGATGACCGTGAAAGGACACAGGCCGTCTCTGTACTTTCTGTTGGCCGTCATCGCCTCATACACATCGGCGATACACACCATCTTGGCATAATAGTCGATGGCATCAGCCTTAAGGCCCAGAGGATATCCAGATCCGTCACACTTCTCATGATGCATGAGGGCAGCCTGACGTACATGATCATCCACGTCATACTTCATCAGTATCTTATAGCCTTCCACAGGATGCGTCTTGACGATGGCAAACTCACCGTCCGTAAGCTTGCCCGGCTTCTTGATTATCTCTTCCGGTATCGTCATCTTGCCTATGTCGTGGAAAATACCGCACTCGGTCGCAAGTCTTATCTCCGCTTCACTTAAGCCCAGCCAGCCGGCAAACACGTTACAGATAAGTCCGACATTGAGACTGTGAGCAAAGGTTATATCATCATACTGGCGCATGTTATGCACCATATCGAATACATTGATATCGCCTCCCGGAGGATGCAGTATGTTCATGGCTTCATCCACAAGCTTGTCAGCCTCAAGCGGGGCATTCTTGGTAACGACATCACTCATGGTCTGGCTCATGACCTGAACCGTCTCTTCAAAGTCTTCCTTATACTTCTTGAACTCAGGTGTCGCTCTGAGTCTGGCAGCATAGGAATTCTCGGTATCTTCCGGTGCAGGTACAACTCCGGCAGTATCATCGATCACTACGGATGTGATCCCGTGCTGGTGAAGCTTTTCGATGGCCTTCTCATTAAGGACCATTCCTTCCGGCAATATCAACTTATCATCATAGTTGTATGCATCCGAATGGAGCACCATTCCCGGCTTCAGCTTGTCGGTATCTACTCTGCTCATAATTCTCCCTCTTCCCTTGGCAGGTCACATCAACCTACTCTCAGCTTGAATTTCTGCAGATCCCTCTCGTTGTCTATCTTTTCCATCATGGCTCCGAGACTTCTCAACTTAACGTCAAAATCCTCATAGCCTCTCTCTATATATCTGATATCATCAACCGTCGAATAACCTTCGGCAGCAAGTGCCGCGATGACAAGAGCCGCACCCGCTCTTAAGTCAGGAGCTGATATCCCTGCTCCGGTATATCTCTCAACGCCCTCAATGATGGCCGTGCTGCTCTCAACCTTGATGCTCGCACCCATCCTTACAAGTTCGTCAACATACTTAAACCTGTTCTCGAATATGCTCTCCGTCACGATGCTCGTACCCGTGGCAAGACCTAAGGCTACGGTTATCTGAGGCTGCATATCCGTAGGGAATCCGGGATAGGGAAGCGTCTTGACATGAGTATGATCCAGTCTCCTCGTAGCCACTACTCTCACCGCATCATCCGACTCCTCTATCTCACATCCGATCTCAAGAAGCTTGGCGCTTATGGACTCCAGATGCTTGGGTATCACGTTTCTGACAGTAACGTCACCTTTGGTAACGGCTGCAGCAAACATAAATGTTCCTGCCTCTATCTGATCCGGGATAATGGTGTATTCCGTACCGTGCAGCTTCTCGACTCCTCTGATACGGATAACATCGGTACCTGCTCCCTTGATATTGGCTCCCATACAGTTAAGGAAGTTGGCCACGTCAACGACATGCGGCTCCTTGGCCGCATTCTCTATGATGGTCTGGCCCTCTGCCATAACGGCTGCAAGCATCAGGTTGATGGTCGCACCCACCGTGACCATATCAAGGTAAATGTGAGCGCCCTTAAGTGTCTCGGCATGCGCCACTATCATACCGCCGCCGACCACACCTGCGTCCCTCGCACCAAGGGCCTTGAAACCCTTAAGATGCTGATCGATAGGTCTGGTACCAATATTACATCCGCCCGGAAGCGTAACCTCTGCACTCTTGTACTTGCCGAGAAGCGCACCGATAAGATAGTAGGATGCTCTTATTCTCTTGATATAATCACCGTCTACTATCTGACTGCGGATATTACGTCCGTTAACCTTGATCGTATGTCTGTCTATATGCTGTATGATGACGCCTATGCTCTCCATAGCCTGCATCATAACCTTGGTATCTCTGACATCGGGTACATTCTCGATAAGTACCGTCTCGTCCGTCATGATGGATGCCGCCAGAATGCCCAAAGCCGCATTCTTGGCTCCGCCTATCTCGACTTCACCGACGAGAGGCGTACCACCCTTGATCACATATTGCTCCATGTCTATATATCCTCAATGCCTTATCTAAGCATGGTTATCCCAATACATCTTGTTTATTTTATCACGAATACGTGCATCACGCAAGAATATCCGTTATCACCCCAATATATATTGATGTATGTATGCATAATACACTACATCTGGTACTAATTAAGATATTTAAGCGGGTTGACCGCCGCTCCGCCTATACGGATCTCGAAGTGCAGGTGAGGTCCGGTACTTACACCGGTATTACCGCTCAATGCTATCTTCTGGCCCTGTGATACGGTCTGTCCGACTGATACGAGCACTTTGCTCAAGTGTCCGTAACGGGTCTCTCTGCCGTCCGGATGCTTGATGTAGACACAGTATCCGTAGCCTTTTCCCCATCCGGCTCTTGTAACGGTTCCGCCGCAGGAAGCTAAGATCGCTGTACCCACGGGTGTAGCCCAATCCACACCCTGATGATATGAAGACGCTCCCTTGGTGGGACGCTTTCTGCCGCCGAATCCGCTCGAGAGTCTTCCTCCTGCCAGAGGCTTGATGTATGTAGGCGGAATCTTGGTACCCATCTCGACCTTCTTGGCCACGGCTTCCATCACGAGCTCTTCCTTGAGGATCACTCTGTCAAGTTTCTTGTCATTACTGTAGTAAGTCTCGGCCACTATATTACGCCTTCCGGCAGAAGGCTGACGCAGAGTCTCCTTATCCGTTGTGTACCAGTCATCATTATATATATACTCAATCTCAGCATCATAGATCTCTTCCACATATTCGCGGACAGATCTGTTGACCGTGAGAGGCGGCTCGACCGTAGTCACGATGAGTTCATCACCGGGTCTTATCATGGAATTCTCGTTCTCGAGAGTATCATTGAGCTCTATTATCTTATCCATGGGGATATTAGTCTTGATGGCTATACCGGAGAGTGTGTCGCCTTCCACGACCTCATATACGGTATTGACCTCCTTGACTTCCACAACGTCCTGAATGACCTGTTCCTTAGTCTTTAACTGCGACTTGTTCAGATAGCTGTCTACCACTTCGATATTGTCACCGAAAGACATGCTCATAAGACCGTAATCAAAGTCTTCAAAATCCTTGTCCGCATTCTCTTCGTTTTCGTCTTCAAGAGAATCTTCGATAAACTTGTCAAAACCGGCGTTTTTAACAGGCTCAATATTTTCTGTTTCATCAGCCTCTTCTGCTGCCACAACCGTGGCAGTAAGGACATTGAGTTCTCTTAACGGATCCTGTGTGAGCATAGCCACATACTCGGTTCTCTGCTGATAGACGTCCAGTGCGGCCTGCAATACTCCGGTCACGTCATCATAATTCTCAATATTGGCTATGTAGTCACCTATCTTGACGGTATAGGCATGTACGTATTCTCCCTTGGAGGATGCGGAATATGCCCCGGGATCGGCTTTCACTTTCTTAAGGTTTTCGACCATCCTTCCGGTCACCGTCTTCCGGTCATCAACTTCGGCAAATATTACACTGGATGCCTCGTACGTGATATCGGCTTTCGCATACACTATCCCGTCAGATCCTGCTGCCACTTCTCTTCTGGCATCGCGTAATAAGGAGTCAATATCTTCGGCGTCACCTAAATATCCCATGTCCTCCCCGTTGAGAAAGACATGGAACAGATTGGCCTCATCCTTGTGGTAACTCACCCACGAAGGCAGAAATATAATATTGAGAACGATTATAAGCAAAGCAGATTTGATGTACACATAACGCATCCGCTTATAATGCTTCGTCAGTTTCTTCATAAATCAATGTATCCGATCTGTAGTCCGGCCCTTAATGCCCTCTAGAACAACTTGATGCCAAACATAGGCAGAACTTTCAGAGCAATGTCCGCAAGCACTGCAAGGAAGATGAGTACGCTCATCACCTTAAGGAAGCCCGTGCGGGAACTCCTGGCCGCATTGTTCTGAGCATCAATGATCTCCTTGGTCTTTTCTGCCAGACTGTCGCTTACTGCTGCCTGAACATTACGATAGACCTTGATGTTCTCTCTGTGGATCGTATCCTCCTGCTTGCCGAAGAGTTCGCGTATCATCTCTCTGTCGGCCTCAGCTTCTTCGGCACTCAGCCTCATCTCTTCAGATCCCGAATCCTCCTTGCACTCGTTAAATGCCTTGGCAGCATCATCCACAAGCTCACTGAGTTTTCCTGCGGATTCGATATTCTTAAGATTAAGCATCTTCATTTCCTGAAGCAGTTTCTCGTAATTTTCCACTTTTTCCTTCAATTTGGCTATCTCCTTTGCATTGGCAGACTGATTTCCCCTGGTATTATCCGTTGATGATATCTTTTGTGCAAGTTTATCAATAAACAGGTCCATCTTTCCACTCCTTTTGTGTACATTAACCATATGTTCATCTTGTGTTCACATTTTATTCATAAATCTCTGATAAAATCGTTATTAGATAAGGAACGAGTGATTAGACAATTTTTTCATAATAGCCCGGGTGCCGAGAGGTATCCGGGCACTCCTCATTTTAGGGGAATTATGACGATCCAATCAACAAGCCGTACGAAAACGCTTCAGCGTTTTCGTTGGCAGCACGAGGTACATGAGATTGGCGCCGCCAATCGAATCGAGTGCGTTTCCGCCACAGGCGGAAGCCTAGTCTTCATCCAAAAGTGACTGCACTTCTTCGTTCAGGCTCTGCATCTTGGTATCCAGATCCGATACCATGCGGGCACATTCCACCAGTTCATCCTGAATATGCGCGGGGGCATTGCCCTCGAACTTATAATGTATCTTATGCTCAAGGCTCGCCCAGAAATCCATGGCTACGGTTCTTATCTGTATCTCCACCTTGGTATCTATCTTCTTGTCCGACAGGAAGATCGGAACCGTCACAAGCATGTGATAGCTCTTGTATCCGCTCTGCTTCGGACTCTTGATATAGTCTTTGATCTCAAGGACCTTGATATCGTTCTGGTTCACAAGCATCTCGGCTATGTGATATATATCCGAGGTAAAAGAGCATATGATCCTTATGCCCGCGATATCATCCACATACTCCACCATGTTCTCTATCGTGGACTCATAACCCTTTTTCTTAAGCTTCTTGACTATACTCTCACTGGTCTTGATCCTTGACTTGATGTGCTCTATCGGATTGTACCTGTGTACATGCTGAAACTCATCATTGAGTATCTCAAGCTTGGTATTTATCTCTTTAAGTGCCGATCTGTATATTAAGAGGACTTCATTCCAGCTCTCCACCTGATCGTTTGTATCTCTTTTTGCCATTTCCCACTCCGTTGTATAACCCGTCCGTAATCAGTAACCCTCGGGATTATTCTTCTGCCAGCGCCATGAATCCTCGCACATTTCCTTAATGCCGTACTGTGCTTCCCATCCGAGCTCAGCCTTGGCCTTGGATGCATCGGCGTAGCAGACTGCTATGTCGCCTGCGCGTCTCGGGCGGATGGAATAAGGTATCTTCACGCCGCTTGCCTCTTCAAAATTATGTATCACTTCGAGTACGCTGTAACCTCTGCCCGTACCCAGATTATAAATGCATAATCCCGCATTCTCCTCTATCTTCTTAAGTGCCTTCACATGACCGACGGCCAGATCCACCACATGTATATAGTCTCTTACGCCCGTGCCGTCAGGGGTGTCATAATCATCACCGAATACCCCAAGCTCCTCTCTTTTTCCCACGGCCACCTGCGTGATATAAGGCATGAGATTGTTGGGTATGCCGTCGGGCGCTTCGCCCATTGTCCCGCTCTTATGAGCGCCGATGGGATTGAAGTATCGAAGCAGCACTACATTCCACTCGGGATCCGCCTTCTGCATATCTGACATTATCTGTTCAAGCATCGACTTGGTCCACCCGTAAGGATTGGTACACACTCCCTTGGGACATTCCTCGGTGATCGGAACAAATGCCGGATCTCCGTATACCGTCGCACTGGACGAGAAGATGATGTTCTTGCAGCCGTTCTTCCTCATCACATCTAAAAGCGTAAGTGTGCCGGCTATATTATTATCATAATATTCAAGAGGCTTCTGAACCGATTCACCCACTGCCTTGAGGCCTGCAAAATGGATACAGCTGTCTATCTGCTCCCTTCCGAATATCTCCTCAAGGGCCGAACGGTCCCTTATGTCTGCCTTATAGAACGGGGCCTTCCTGCCCGTGATGGCCTCTATGCGGCCAAGCACCTTCTCGCTTGCATTGCAGAGATTGTCGAGGATGACCACGTCATATCCCGCATTCTGCAGTTCCACAACCGTATGGCTGCCTATGAATCCCGCTCCGCCTGTTACAAGTATCGCCATATCTTATCTCCGTTATCTGACTGTTCCTGTGTCTGTGTTCTGTCCGTGTACTGTCCGGACTTTATCTTCGCTCTGTCCGTGCCGTGTCTGTGTTCCGGCTGCGCTGTCAGTGTTCTGTCTGAAATTACGGCCACAGCTTCTCGGGATATTCTCCCGCATCCTTAAGCGCCTTGATATTCTCAACCACATAGGGCTTGTCTTCCTGGTATGTCACGCCGAACCATCTGTCGCCTGATGTCAGCACCTTGACGGTTGCCTTGCCCGCCTTGATGATCCTGTCTATGTCAGAAGGAAGCAGCGCCTCTGCCTTAAGAGGATTGCCTGCGACATCCTCCTTCATGAATCGGAGGAAAGCCTGATCGAGTTCTGCGAACAGCCCCTTCTTGAATCCCCACATGTTCATCGAAACGGGAGTCTTCGGATCTATATCCTTAAATGTCGCTCCGTCATCCTCCGAATAGGCCGCACCCTTCTCAGTCATTATGATGGTTTTCTGCTCCACTATATCCTTGAGGAATCCGTTATCATCCGTCTTGCAGACGCCTCTTGTGACAGAACCCTTCTCCGTAAGAGTCTTGCCAAGTTCGTACGCCACCATCGCATACTCGCTCTCGTTGTCTGCCGTGCTTGTCAGGAAGTCATACATGATCTTGTATCCTTCCTTACCATAGTAGTCATCGGCATTTATGACCATGAACGGTCCGTCCACCACATCCTTGGCACAGCTGATCGCATGAGTGGTACCCCACGGCTTGGTCCTTCCCTCAGGGATGGAGAACCCTGCCGGTATCTTATCGAGCTCCTGGAATACATACTCCACTTCCATATGTCTGGAGATGGGTTCGCCCACCAGCTCCTTAAAGTCAGCTTCGATGGCATGCTTGATTATGAATACCACCTTTTCAAATCCGGCTTCCTTGGCTGCATAGATCGAGAAATCTATAATCCTGTGTCCCTGTGCATCCATGGAATCCATCTGCTTGAGTCCGCCGTAGCGGCTGCCCATACCTGCTGCCATAATCACCAATACCGGTTTGCTCATGTGTGTTCCTCCTCTCGATTGCGCGTAACCAATTTATTATACTCTTTTCAGCCCATTTTGTCTATCGTATAGAGCCTTGCCGAGTGATCGCCCATAACTCTGGTGCCTTCACCCAGACCCGTTCCGATGAATCTGGAGTTAAGCTTTATGCCCGCATGCATGAGCACGGCCCCCGTAACGGTGTATTCCTCGGTCTCGCCGTCCATCGTGTATGCCTTGCCTATGATCGCCTGCAGCACTCCCTCCTCCTTGATGTGCACGGGCGATACCATGTTGATGAGATTGCCGAAGGTCTTGACGGGGATCTTTGATTCCTTGACTCTGACCTTATAGACCGCATCCTCTATAAGTCCATTGGCAAAAAGAATGTCGTCTGACTTATTGGGCTCCGAGTACTCCCTGTACAACAGGGCGACCGCATGCTCCGCCTTCTCATCCGTAATCTGCCATATGACTCTGCCATGCCTGTTATATACTCTCGTGAATTCTCCTGTCTGCATGAGCACTCTGTGAGCCTTGTAGAACCTGACCTGATCCGCTATTATCTTACGCTCCGCATGACTCAGTCTCGTAAGATCAAGTTCATACCCAAGGACCCCCATCGATGCAACGTCGAATCTTGTCTCGAGCGTGGTCTCCCTGAGTGTCTGGTGATTGGGTGATGCACTCACATGAGCTCCCATAGTGGAAGCAGGATATCCGTAAGACGTGCCTGCCTGGATCTTCATCCTCTCGTTTGCATCCGTGTCATCGGATGTCCATATCTGCGGCATGAAGCTCAGTATTCCGAGATCGAACCTGCTGCCTCCTGCGGAACATCCCTCAAACAGCACGTCAGGGAAAGCGTCTGTCAGTCTCTTCATGACATCATATAATCCCAGCACATATCTGTGAGCGAACTCTCCGGGATAAGTACCGCTCTTGGAATAAAGATCCGTAAACGGTCTGTTCATGTCCCACTTGACATACGATATGTCAGCACTCTTAAGGAGCCTGGTCAGTATATCCACGATATAGTCCCTTACCTCCGGGATCGTATAATCGAGGTTATACTGGTTACGTCCGAGATAGTCTTCCATTCCGGGTACACTCACTGCCCAGTCAGGATGAGCCTCATAGAGCCTGCTCTTCTTACTGATCATCTCCGGCTCGACCCATATACCGAACTTAAGTCCGAGAGCCCTTATCTCATCCGTAAGACTCTTAAGAGAGCCACCCAGCTTCTTCTCGTTGACATACCAGTCTCCTAATGATGTGGTATCATCATTACGCCTGCCGAACCATCCGTCATCCAGCACAAAGAGCTCTATCCCGAGCCTTGCCGCATCCTTGGCGAGGTTTATAAGCTTGCGTCTGTTAAAATCAAAGTAAGTGGCCTCCCAGTTATTGATAAGTATCGGCCGTAATGCCCTGCAAAACTGCTGCGGTATTATGTGGTCCGTGACAAACTTATGCATGTTATGGGATGCCCCGTTAAACCCCTTATCGCTGTAGGTCATGACGGCTTCAGGCGTATGGAAAGACTCTCCGGGCTTAAGTCTGTACTCGAATCCTTGCGGATTGATGCCCGTGAGTATCCTTACCTTGCCGTATTCGGATACCTCGACACGTTCCCTGTGATTACCTGAATAGATCAGATTGAATGCATAACAGTCTCCGTGATCTTCAGTCGTATCGATATCCGACAGCATGATAAACGGATTGTGGACATTGCTGCTTATGCCGTGCACCGAACCCGTCTCATATATCCCTGACTCAAGGACCTTATCATGAGCATGCCTCTCTCTGGTCCACATGCCGTCGAAGGTTTTGAGCACATAGTCTGTTCCCTGCATATCAAGCATCATACTCGATATATCTTCGATCACATATGTGACACCTGTGTCATTTTGTAAAACCGTACGTCTGGTGATGACATCGCAATCTTCAAATGCCGTATATACAAGACGAAGCTCAAGAGTCCCGTCATCGTCTTTAGTATCCTCCGTCCTGTTCCTGTATATCATCTCAAGAGTCCACGGACGCCCGGCTTCCGCAGAAGCATCTCCTTCCTTTGCATAAGGCATGCCCGTCTTATCTCTGTCCCTGTACAGTCCTTCGTACAGGAAGGAATCAACAAAGTAAAACCTTGTGGATATGCAGCCGTCTTCTCTCTTAAGGATGAGGGGAAGTGTCCTGTAATCCCCTGTACCGGCATTGGAAAACTCAAGACAGATATTGTCGAGAGTCATGTTGCCCGTTCCCTGTATGGCGTTGCCGTAAGGATTGTTGTATTTCTCTGCCAGTGCATATGCCGTCTGATCATCCGTCATTATGCGCCTGCCGTAATGTAAGTGTTCACTATTCTTACCATCGGGAACACTCATGACATAGGAAGTATTGCCCGTACTTATGGTATAGATATAATTTCTGACTGTTATCATGTTAACCTCATTATCCGGTCATCTGAGCCTGGCAGTATGCCGGTCTGTCCGCCTGTATTTCAGTCGATATATTCGTGCGTCTTTTCGTTCGAAATGATCCGGCGGAAATCGAAAAATATTGTTATGGATATTGTACCACATTTGTGATAATTTATATTAAGTACGAGAAAAACTGTTGTTAAATAATTGTAAACGATCAGATCACATATATTCAGCAAATGGAAAAGATAAGTCTGTTAGAAACACTTGATCAGTTAAGCGAATACAGGAAGATGCTGCCCAAAGACAGAGTCCAGCTTCGCAAGAAAAGGCTGTATGAGCTTGTGACATATGCCGCGCAGAACAGTCCCCTGTATAGGGATCTCTACGCGGATCTTCCCACGAATTTCACGATCCAGAATCTTCCGGATATAGGCAAGGATACTCTGCTTTCAAGATATGAGGAATGGTCAACGGACCGGGATGTTACCGAAGAGAGCATAGAAGAATATCTTAAGGAACTTGCCGCAGCCCGGGAGGCGGGTGGCAAGAAGGGAATGGCCAGGAAGTATCTTGGCAGATACTATGTCGTTAGTTCAAGCGGTACCGACAGCGAGCCTCTGATCAATCTCTATGATGACAACTGCTGCAGGATCATGAGCGTGACCCATCTGTTCAGAGCGCTGGCAAGGCGCGAGCATGTATGGGGTTTCTTACGACGCGGCGGTCGTATCGCGGGTATCTATTCCACCAACGGCGCATATTTTTTCAATGTGTTCGCATATTTCAGACGCAGATACCTTCCCTTCAGAAAGAAGCGCTCGATCGTCCTTCAATCCCAATCCGCGACATCCAGACTGGTCGAAAGACTCAATTCATTCAAGCCTGCCGTCATATCCGGATTTCCTTCCGCACTTACGCGCATGGCTGATGAACGCACAGCCGGGAGGCTCAAGGTGAATCCCGTGTGCATCATAGCTGAAGGAGAATACCTTGATGAAGCCGTAAGAAAGAAGATATCGGAAGCCTTTCACTGCGATGTTACAAGTTCCTATTCCACTGCCGAGACAGGCGTGATCGCCTACGAATGCAGGGAACATCATCTCCATGTCAATGATGACTGGGTGATCCTCGAACCCGTGGATGTCGGCGGTCGCCCCGTTCATGCAGGTGTCGAATCGGACAAGGTGCTGATCACCAATCTTTTAAGCTATCCTCAGCCCATCATAAGATATGAGCTGGGCGACAAGGTCATACTGCACGAAGAAGGATGTCTGTGCGGCAATCCCTCTCCATGGATCGAGATGGTGGGGCGGAGCCTTGACAGCATAAGATTCGTGGAAGGCATGAAGGAAGTCGTGGTTCCCGTAGCAGAATTCGAGAACGTCCTCAGGAACGAGCCTTCGATCAAAAGATACCAGATGATCGTCTATGCCGGCAATCGTATTGCTCTGCGCCTGGCCGGAGCCAAAGGCACCGACAAGACCATGGCCTTCTTTACTGCAGAGCGGCTGCTCCGCGCTTACATGAAGAGTATCGGGATAATGTCTCCGATGATCACGCTTGATAAGGAAGATCCCGGACCGGATCCCAAATCAGGTAAATTCAAAAAGATTATCGTTGAATGATCGATGCATGTCGGTTACATCGCCGCTGCATGACAGTTACATTAA
>Ga0129306_1001279_pt1 | contig 29654 bp, 12 predicted proteins | sample P827metagenome_FD_94438 | JGI IMG/M metagenome (GOLD analysis project Ga0129306, IMG submission 94438) | Capybara group fecal microbial communities from Wisconsin, USA - P827 metagenome | ecosystem: Host-associated > Mammals > Digestive system > Large intestine > Fecal | place: USA: Wisconsin...
AAATTTTAATTAGTGTTAACTTTTAAAACTGTACATTTAAATAGGTAGTAATTATACAATTTTTTTCATTATGCTCCTTGGGTAAAGATATGCAATCTATTTGAAAAGTTAGTTTTGAATAGGAGGATAACATTTAAGATAATCATGTTTCAAACAATATGATGGGTTAAGGAATAGTGACATTTAGTTTAATGAAAGATAATGTAATATAATTGGTTATGAGTTGTATATTGCTAAAAATGATCCTTATAAGCGGGTTCGTGGAACTACTGTTTGGAAGATTAGTGATGGAGCTGTTTTAGCTGATATTGCTCGAAATGATTCTGATTATGATTCTGATGTTCGTGAACTTGCTCTTGAGAAGATTAGTGATGAGTCTGTTTTAGTAGATATTGCTAAAAATGCTTCTCAGTGGACTGTTCGCTTTGATGCGGTTAAAAAGATTAATGATGTTTCTGTTTTAGTTGATATTGTAAATAACGATGATGGTGTGGAGGTTCGTAGAGCAGCGGTTGAAAAGATTAGTGATGAGTCTGTTTTAGATGATGTTGCTAAAAATGATTCTAGCGAATTTGTTCGTCGTGAAGCGGTTAAAAAGATTAGTGATGAGTCTGTTTTAGATGATGTTGCTAAAAATGATTCTGATTATTTTGTTCGCTTTTATGCGGTTGAAAAGATTAGTGATGAGTCTGTTTTAGTAGATATTGCTAAAAATGATAGTGATGTTGATATTCGTTGTGATGCGGTTAAAAAGATTAGTGATGAGTCTGTTTTAGCAGATATTGCTAAAAATGATTCTAGCGAACTTGTTCGTCGTGAAGCGGTTAAAAAGATTAATGATTAGTCTGTTTTAGCTGAGGTTGCTAAAGTTCATGATTGTAAATTCGATTATTTAGAATGTAATAGATATCCCGGTTTACTATATAGAATAGGGTGTGTGAAACATAACACCTTACTTCTAATTTTTTAATATTTTTTTTGCGTTGTATTCAATCCGTTTTTAGATAGATAATGATTAATAGTAATTTTTACATAAATACAGTTTAACTGAAAGAGAATTTATGGAGGAAAAGATTTGAGATATAAAAAGATAATGATGCTAACTATCATTTTTACATTCTTACTCGCTGTTTCAACAGTAAGTGCAGCAGATAATGCAACTGATGATATTGTTGGTGCTGATGTTGAAAGTGAAGATGTTTTTGGTGTTGATAATCAGAGAATTAGTGATTATGATTTTACAGTTGATGCTTTAGTGGATGGGGATTCAGTTGACATTTCTGTAAAATTGCCAAAGAATATATCCAATCCGGTATTAATTGATGTTAACGGTGTTGGATATTATTCAAATCCGACCAATGGTGAAGCAAAATTACACCTTGATGATTTGCCTAAAGGAAACAATGATGTTGTTGCAACTTATCTGGGTGATGTTTACTATGGACCACGTTCAAATGCAACAGAGTTTGTCATATCCAGTACAACTTTGGAAGTTCAGGTAATTGCCCCAAATGTTACTGTAGAACAAAATTCATTATTTGTTATTTACACTATTGATGAATTTAATGGAAACGTTTCAATTAAAGTGGAAGACAAAGTACTCTACAACGGTAGCGTCAAACTATTAGTAGTGGCCGACAAATTAACCGGAGGAGATAAAACCGCTACTTTTGTCTTTTATGGTGATGAAAGGTATGTTGAATTAACTTTGGATAATGTTGAATTCAGTGTCAAAAAGCTAAATCCAAAATTAACTGCTAAAGCAAAAACATTCAAAAAATCAGTTAAAACCAAAAAATACACTGTAACTTTAAAAACTGATAAAAACAATGCAATGAAAAAGACTTGGGTTACTTTAAAAGTCAACAAAAAGACCTACAAGGTCAAAACTAACTCCAAAGGTCAGGCAACCTTTAAGATAACTAACTTGAAAAAGAAAGGTACTTTCAAAGCAACTGTTAACTATGCAGGTAGCGGATACTACAATGCAAAAACAGTAAACACAAAAATAATTGTTAAGTAGATGTTTCACCAACATCTATATTTTTTTTATTTCATTGTCAATTCAATACCCAACCCTCACTAACTGTTATCCAAAAAATTTTAAGTTAATGGCGACAGACATAGTAACTAGAATAATATTTAGGTGTTTTTTTATGGTCATATGTCCTTCATGTGGAAAAAGTAACTCTGATGATAGTAAGTTTTGTGTCAACTGCGGAAGCAGATTGGAAAAAGTTGTTTCACAATCAATGAAATTCTGCCCGAATTGCGGACATCAAAATACGGATGGCTCTAAATTTTGTGTAAACTGTGGAAATAAATTAGATGGCACTGAATTACAACAACCTCAATCTAATGAAGGTAATGTTGCACAAGTAAATAATTGGCCAATAATGATCAGCGAATGGATTCCAAGGGTGATTTGAATAGCAGAAATTTCACTTACTTGGACAATTTAGTAAATTCACAAAGCGAAATAACATTGGATTCAGACATCATATTGAGTGCCGATGAAGAGTCAAAATACTGTAAAGGACTTAGATTGGGGATACGAATTAAAGGTGTTTCAAAAAACATAACTATTGATGGCAATGGACATACCATTGATGCAAGAAGTAAAGGGATCTTCTTTGATATACGCAAAAAATTAAATATTCACTTTAAAAATATTCACTTTAAAAATGGCGGAACAGGCAAAGTAACTCCCATTTACTGTGCCAAAAAATCATGCAGATTCGAATTTACCAACTGCACATTTGAAAATAACAATAAAACATTCAGTTTTTATGAAAGTGATGTTATATTAAGGGATTGTAGATTTGTAGATAACATACAAATATTCCAATCAGGTTTGCCCTCAAAAAACACAACTGTATTTAGAATGGAGAACTGCACCTTTAAAAACAATAGTCAAATAATACACACTGGCAGTGTCAATGCCGTAAATTGTGTTTTTGAAAACAACAATGCAGTACACGCATATTCTCCTTCAACTCACAATCCAAACAAAAATCCTGCTTTGTTTTTCAATCAAAATTTTTCAAATTGCACATTCAGGGGCAATTATGATGCGTTCGTAAATGAAAATGCAAACATTTCATTTGTTGAATGTGTATTTGACAACAATTCTTCCGAGTTTGGAGGAGTCATATACAATAAGGTGAGTTGCAGTTTTACCAAATGCAGTTCAACCAACAATTCTGCGAAATATGCCGGGGTCATATTCAACGGCAAAGACGGGCATTGCACAGTCAACGACTCCAGTTTTGAAGGCAATCATGCAGAAGTTGCCGGTGCCATTCTTAATGAACCAAAGATGAGAATTGCCTTAAACAAGTTGGTGGGTTCCAAAAAGGTTAGTGGCGGAAAATTGTTTTTTAATGGTGAAAACAGATTTTCGGATAATACCAATTTAAATGAGGGTAAAGAAGAGATTAATTCATTGATGGACATTCCAAATGGAATTAAATTTTAACTTTAGATTGCTATTATCTGCATTTTTAATTCATTAGTTGAGGATTTATCAGTGATTTTTCATGTGGGTTTTTTAAAATAGTATCTTATTTAAGTGATTGGTAGTAATAATCTGGATTTTCCAAATTTTCCGATACAATTAATATATGGGTTTTACTTAATCCTGATTTGATTGTTTTTGTTTCTGATGTTTCTGTTGGCGAAAATGTTGTTGTGGATGTTCTAATCAATAGTAAAGTGACTGGAAATGTTGTGGTTACATTTAAAGGTATCGATAAGGTTGTAAATATTTCAAATGGTAAAGGCAGTTTGGAGATTCCTGATTTGGCTGTTGGCAGTTATGATGTCTTGGTTAAATATGAGGGTGATGATTGTTTCAATGCTGGTGAAAAATCTGCTTCATTTAAGGTGATTGAGGTTGAAACTCCAACAAACAACACTAATGCTTCAAGCGGAAATGTCACTGATAATAACACAACTAATGTGAATGAAACTCAGGACAATACGACAGACAGTAATGCTACAATCGAACCCGATATCAGCGTTCCTTCTTTAGATGATCCTTCTCAGGATAGATCTGTTACAATCAAATTGCCTGCTGATGCTACAGGTACAGTTACATTAGCTATTGGCGGTAGCAAATATGCCTTTGATGTCGTTGAAGATGTTGCCAAAATTGCTGTTCCTGATTTGGAAGATGGAATTTATCAATATAATATAACATATTCCGGGGATGGCAAGTATTCTTCAGTTGCTACAAATGGAACTTTAACAGTCACTAATCCAAAAATTACAGTTTCAACTACTAAAATTTCTTACAATTCCGGCAAATATTACACTATAAAAGTCTATGAATCCGACGGCAAACTTGCCAAAGGGGTTAAAGTAGTCATTAAAATTAATGGCAAATCATTTAAAACAGCAACAACTGATAATAAAGGAATTGTCAAGTTTAAAATCACCCAGGTGCCTGGAACATATCAAATAACTATAACTTCACTTGGAAAAACAGTTACAAAGACATTAACAGTTACTCACTTGGTAACACTTAAGTATGTTACAGTTAAAAAATCATCCAAATCTCTTGTATTGAAAGCAAGTTTAGGTAAGATTAATGGCAAATACCTCAAAAACAAGCAGGTAACCTTTAAATTTAATGGTAAAACATACAAAGCAAAAACCAATTCTAAAGGAGTTGCAAAAGTAACCGTTAAATCAGATGTCTTGAAAAAGCTTAAAGTTGGCAAGAAAGTAACTTATCAGGCTACTTACTTGAAAGACACTGTTAAACAAACTGTTGCAGTTAAAAAGTAGATGGATTTTTTTCATCTGCAATTATTTTTCTTTTTTTAATATCAGTAATGTTTAAATTATATTCCGATATAATATAATAATATGGGAATAACAAAAGAAAGAATCAATAAATATGATAACATTAGAGGCCTTGCAATTTTTATGATTGTGATATGGCATCTAAACACTGTAAATATTTTTTCTGGTATGGATATTTACAGGGTGATGTTTATTGTAGTTTTACCGTCTTTCTTTTTTGTTTCTGGTTATTTTTCAAAAATTGGTCCTGATGAACCAATGAAAGCTTTTAAAAGGCTTTTCCTTCCGTATATCATATTTTCAGTAATTACACGGATAGCGATTATGGTTACTTCTGGAGAAGGTAATTTTCATGACCTGTTTTTAGTGTCAAATTATCTGTGGTTTTTGCTTGCTTTATTCTTCATGAAAATGGCTTTACCTATATTGGATAAATTCAGATATCCTATACTGACTGCATTCATTGTAGCATTGTGTTTAGGTTTTATTAAATTTAATCATTCAATTATGGGAATAGACCGTTGTATCTGTTATTTGCCAATATTCCTATTAGGATTTTACTATAATGATTATAAGGCTAAATTTGAGGAAAGATTCACAGGAGCATATAATTTTATTAAAAAATATTCCTGGTTGGTGCTGATTCTATCTGTGGCATACTTTATAGCAGTTGCAATGCTGATTTCAAATACTCAAAATTATCTGTTTAGTGCGGATTATAAAGGGGATTTATTGCTTGCAATGCTTAAAAGAGCAGTTATATTAATAGCAGATATGATGGCTGTTTTGATTTTAAATAAATATATGACCAATAAAAAATGTGTTTTAACCAAGGTCGGTATAAATTCAATGGCAGTTTATGTTTTGCATTATTACTGTTATCTTGTTTTGAAATATCCATTTAATAACTTTTCAGATAATAAATTGTTATTTGTCCCAGTTTTATTAATATCTGCGGCCATTGTAACATGGGTTTTATCTAGGGATTTTGTTACAAAAGGTTTCAACAAGTTCACTGATTTCTTCTATGATTTAATTGTTAAGGCAACTTAGAAAATAATTTATTAACAATTAAGAATATAACTAATATCAATGCTAGTTTTAAAAAAGATTAAAAAACAGTGGAGATTGTTTCCAATCGGTTCACCAAAAGGTGCGCTAAATCACAAAAGGGAACCTGAATTTGTTGGAAATATTAAATTCAGCCATGATGGTGATTCATTATCCATTTCCAGGTTTATTGCAGATTATAATTTTAATGATAACTCCACATTAAATGAAAAACTCCTTCCTCCATCTGAAGTAATTAAGCTGTTGCGTTCACAGGCAGTTTTTCTAGCTACAAAGGATGAAAAGGTAGAAAACTTTTTGAAATCATTGAACATTAAGGTCAGATACACTCAGGTTTGTGATTTCTGCGCTTTTGAAGGAAATATCACTATTGTAAATTCATCTTATTCATATAAGCATAATAACCAGTTAATCTGTAAGGATTGTGCTCATGATACAATAAAAGAGGAGCTAAAGCTTCAGGGATTTGATTCAAGCATTTTCAGAAATCTCAAAAAGACACTTGAAAAAACAGGAAGTTTGGAAAAGACTTTATCTGTCTTGTCCCCTCACTTCGATCCGCTTAAAAATAGGAATCTGACGTTATTTGACAAAACCAAAAAATCCAAACATATCATTCCGCCAGTGGACATGAAGCGTTTAAAAATACCTAAAGACTTTAAGCAGGTCTTGTTGGATTCGGGGAATACCAAATTGCTGCCGGTACAATATTTGGCCATTAAGGAGGGGCTTCTGAAAGGCGAAGATTTGCTGGTTGTCAGTGCCACAGGTTCCGGTAAGACTTTGGTGGGTGAGCTTGCAGGAATTACTCAAGCCCTCAAAGGCAAGAAATTTGTTTTTTTAACCCCTTTGGTTGCTCTTGCAAATCAGAAATACAGGGATTTTAAAAAGAAATATTCAAAACTGGGTTTGAATGTTGCCATTAAAGTTGGAAGAAATCGTGTTAAAGCAAAAGGGGAGTTAAACCTCCCGGATTCTGATGTATCTAAAGCAGATATTGTTGTTGCAACTTATGAAGGAATCGATTATCTTTTGCGAAATGGAAACTCCTCATCACTGTCTAATTTGGGTGTTGTGCTGATAGATGAGATTCATATGATTGATGATGAGGATAGGGGAACACGTCTTAATGGTTTAATCAAGCGTTTAAAGCACCTGTATCCTAAAACTCAAATCATCGGTTTGTCTGCAACAGTCAAAAACCCTGAATTTTTGGCTTCTGAGTTTAATATGAAGCTTGTTAAATATGATGAGCGTCCGGTTCCTTTGGAAAGGCATTTGGTATATGTTCGAAACGAGTCTCAAAAACGCCATATCATGCAGAAGCTAACTCAAAAAGAGTTCAATACCAAATCCAAAAAGGGCTTTAGGGGTCAAACCATAATATTTACAAATTCAAGGCGTAAAACTCACCAGATTGCCAACTACTTAACTAATAAAAGGGTTAATGCACGGGCCTATCATGCGGGGCTGTCTTATTATAAGAAAGAAAAAATTGAAAAGGACTTTGACAAGGGAAAGATTTCATGTGTTGTAACTACAGCTGCATTGGCTGCGGGCGTTGATTTTCCGGCTTCACAGGTTATTTTTGACTCGCTGGTAATGGGAAACAAATGGATTAATCCGAATGAGTTTTCACAGATGTTGGGTCGTGCTGGAAGACCTTCTTATCACGATAGGGGTATTGTGTATCTCTTGCCTGAAGTTGGAAACGATTTTGCAGGTGAATCGGAAGAGGCAATGGCCTTAAATCTATTGGAGAGCAATAGTGAGGATGTTTACATAGAATATGATGAGGAATCCGCTTACGAACAGATTTTGGCCGATATCTCATCTACTTCGATTAGATCTCTAGATGAGTTAAATAAATTTTATGAAAATATCGATGTTCCTGTAAGTATAAAGATTGCTGTTGATGAGATGGAGGATTTAGGTTTAATAGATAGAAGTCCAAATAATAAACTAGAAGTGACTAAATATGGCCGTGCAACATCGGTATCATTTTTATCAATTGAAGATGCACAATTCATTAAAAATACTTTAAATGACTATAACTATCTAAAACGTTATGTCGGTTTATCTCCAATGTATAAGAATAAAGACAAGTACGATAAACTGAAGGTGTTGATATTGGCAATGGCACTGGATTTGGAGATGTTTGAAAATGCTTATCTCTCAAGTGTCATTCACAATCAAATCGCAAATGCTTTGAAGATTAAATTCTCGACAAGGCTGTTTGCGGAATCAACATTGGATATAATATCCTCAGGTGAGGCGATTGAAAAGGTTGACAGGAAGTTTCAGGATGCTTTAATAGCTCTTCAAACTGACTTCATGCAGTGCAGGTGTCAGGACAGGCCATTTTGCGCATGTATGCAGAGGGGAATATCAGAAGTGATTGTGCATGAACGTTTGAAGGGTAAGGACCCTCAGGATATATCGAATAAGTTGTTTAGAAAATATCAGATTCAAGTCTATCCTGGAGATATATTCTCATGGTTGGACAATTTTGTCAAGAACCTTGATGCAATAAAAAGGATAGCTAAAGCTTATAACAGACAGAATTTTGTCAAAAAGGCAAATTATTTAATTAAAAAAATAGAAAACGGGTGATGCAATGTATGCAGAAGATAAAATATTGATTGGATGTAATGATGCAACTTGCGTATCATTATCCCCAAAACTGGCTAACCGTCATGGTTTGATAGCCGGTGCAACAGGTACAGGTAAAACAATAACCTTAAAGACTCTAGCCGAATCATTTTCTGATCTGGGCGTTCCGGTATTTTTAGCAGATATGAAAGGGGACATTTCAGGGCTTGCTAAAATAGGGTCTGAAACTGAAAAAATCAAAACAAACGTTGAAAAATATGGTCTGGCTTCAAAGGGATTTAAATATCAGGCATATCATGTGGAGTTTTGGGATTTGTTCGGAGCTAAAGGTTTGCCGGTCAGGGTAACTCTATCTGAAATGGGTCCGACACTATTGTCTAAAATACTGAATTTATCTGAAGCGCAACAAGGAGTATTAAATATTGTATTTAAAGTTGCGGATGCTGAATCTCTTTTAATCATTGATTTAAAGGATTTGAAATCAATGATAAATCATGTTGTTGAAAATAAGGACAAATATGAAAGTGAATATGGTGCAATTGCCGAGAAATCAGCCAATACAATATTGAGAAGTTTAATCACTCTGGAAGACCAAGGGGGAAATGATTTCTTCGGAGAACCTGCTTTGGTTTTGGATGACTTTATGAGGGTTGATGAAAACGGAAAAGGTATCATCAACATCTTGGACGCTCAAAAATTGTCCCTATCACCTGAAATCTATTCAACATTTTTGCTTTGGATGCTTTCCGAGCTGTTTGAAAACTTGCCTGAAGTGGGCGACATGGACAAACCTAAATTCGTGTTCTTCTTTGATGAGGCACACTTGCTGTTTGATGATATGCCTGCCGAATTTGGCAAAAAAGTCGAACAGATTGTTAGGCTGATTAGATCAAAAGGTGTTGGGCTCTACTTTATATCACAATCTCCTGCCGATATTCCTGATGACATCCTGACACAACTTGGAAATAGGGTTCAACATGCACTTCATGCATACACTCCAAAGGACCAAAAGGCCGTAAAGGTGGCTGCTGAGACATTCCGTCCAAATCCTGAATTCAACACAGCAGATGTAATATCAGAGCTTGGTATCGGTCAGGCTTTGGTATCTGTATTGGATGAACAGGGCGTTCCGGGAATTGTTGAAAAGGTCGATATTGTGCCTCCTCAAAGTTATATTGGAGCTATTGATGATGCAATGAGGGAGGAATTGATTAATTTATCAGAGCTAAAATCCAAATATGCGGAAGCTGTTGACGGCATATCTGCTTATGAAATGTTGCTTGAAAAAATCGATTCAAACCCAAACATCGAAAGTGAAATAGCACCGGTCGATAAAGAGATTATTGAAGAGGTTAAAGCTCAAGAGCCTGTTCCTGAAGTTGTTCCGGAAGATTCTCAAGAAGCACCTCAACAACAACCGCAGGAATCCATTTTAGGTGACATTTTAGGTACAGTTATGGGTGGCGGCCAACAGACCAGCGGCAAGAAAACTAAAAAGACCGCTCAACAAAAGATGGTTGAAAAAGCGGCCTCTCAGGCTATGAACACAGCTGCCCGTGAAGTCACAAAAGGAATTATGAGGGGAATATTCGGCCAAATGAAATAGGTGATTAGATGGCTCATCCACACATAAAAGCAATTGAAAATATGGATGCATCTTCTTTAATTAATGTTATTGAAGAGTCAAAAGTGACTTATGTACGTGAAAACTTAAGTATTCCACTGCATGAAAGTCAAATTAAACTTCTAAAACAAGTTAAAAAGCATGAGAAACCTCATCACAAACGCATTAGAATCAAACAGTATGAAAAAGCCGAAAAAAATAAGTGGTTCAATATACATTTAAAGTTGTATCTTAAAAGCTATAAAAAATTAGAAAGAAAAGGTTTAATAACTGTTGATGAAGAGCCTGAAAATGGTCTGGCTTATGATTGTCTGTTGACTGATGATGGTTTGGCTATTTTAGATGAGATATCTTCCTTGGAAAAAGAATGGGAAGATGTTGTGGGCATTGATGATGACGATTTGGAAGTTTTAAAGTCTTTAGCATCGAACTCATTTGAAATATCCTATAATCATAAGAAAAAACGAGGATTTATATTTTAAAGAATTTGCAATCCCTGGCTATTGAATCATATGCATCCTTAACGCATTCAATAGCTTCTTTTCTATTTTTGAAATGGTACAGGTGGCTTTCACAGCCGCAGTCGGAACATCCGAAGTTTCTAGTTCCTTCTGCTTTGGTGGAAATGTATTGTGATAGTTCACATTCTACCTTTTCGTTTTCATTATACATTATGTCTGTAATTTCTGATTCTTTTAAAAGGTAATCTATATGCCAGTGGAGCTTTTTGTCATCACTTAAATGTCTGTTTAATCTGGCTTCAAGCGAATTCATGGCTGAACCTACATAAACATAGTGTCCTTTCTCAAAACTGATTTTACCGAGTTTACCAATTTTGATTGATTTGATATCATTCATATGAATTATTAAACAATAGCAACCTTTCATTTTTTCAACTTGCATATTTTTTAGAAATATATAAAATCCTTGACTATTTATATTATTTAGTATATATACTTAATATTATATAGATTATAAGGGGAATATGACATGTCCAAAAATATTAATAAATTCTTATTGTTTATCATGATTTTGAGTTTATTGATGATTATCCCTGCTTCATTTGCTCAAAATAATGATACGCTCATATTAAATGAACAATCAAGTGATATTGATAGTTCTATTTCTGTTTCTTTTAATGATTATAATCTTTCCTCTTCTAATGAATTTTATTTTGATGCATCCGCTGCTGATGATGGTGATGGATCTCAAAACAATCCTTATAAATATTTGACCGATGAACGGATGGTTGATAATTCAGTTATCCATCTGGCTAAAGGTGAATATGCTTTTGCTCCGTCAAAAATTCATACAAATATTTTTATTTATGGAGATAATTCAGTTATAAAAGGAAAAGGGAATCCTTTATGGGTAGATGGAAATTTCTCATTGGAAGATGTAACAATGGTTAACACTCCAATTTTGAATCAAGGTAATTTCACTGCTATAAATGTTGTCTTCGCAAATTCTACTGCTGTAATTGCGGATGATTTTGGTAACTCTTATGGGGGAGCTATTAATAGTGCTGGTGATGTTTCTTGTATTTATGCAGATAATTGTACTTTTGAAAATACTCGTGGAGAGTATGGTGGTGCAATTTATGTTCAACAGGGTATCTTAGATATTAAAAACTCCAATTTTTATAATTGTACTTCATATAATTTTGGAGGAGCAATCACATGTTTTAACACTATGGGAGTAACCATATCAAAATCGAAGTTTAATAAATGTCATTCCATAGATGATGCAGGTGGTGCTATTTATTTTGTGAACTCCAATTTCATTGGAAGTGACCTGGAGATTATTGATTGCAGTGCGACATTTGGTGGCGCAATAACTACTTTAAGCACTGATGTTAATCTAACTCGAATTAGCTGTTATGATAATGCCGCTAAATGGAATGGTGGTGCAATTTATCACATGTATGGTGATTTTACATTAACAGATTCCGTTTTCAATAACAACTCCGCTTTAAATGGTGGGGCATTGTATATTGACAGTTCTTCAAATCTTGTATTGACAGGCAATGATTTTATCAAAAATACTGCATCCGAATGTGCCGGTGCAATATTTTCCATTTTAAATGAAAAGATAATATGGGATAACAATTATTCTGGAAACACTGCTAAACTAATGGATGATAATTACACTGTATCTGAAATAGATTTCATTGTTGTAAGTGGAAATTACAGCATATTTAAAGTTAATCCTGTTGTGATTGGGGAATTGCCAAGCAGATATAGTTTAGTTGATGATGGTTATGTCACTATTGTCAAAGAACAGGCAAACGGAGGTAATTGTTGGGCTTTTACTGGAATAGCTGTTCTGGAATCATGTATCCTAAAAGCTTCCAATGTTACCTATGATTTATCCGAAGAAAACATGAAAAATATTGCTGCACTTTATTCCCATTATGGCTGGAATTTGGAACCTAATGAGGGTGGTAATCCTTTAGTCATTTTTGGATATTTTGCAAGTTGGTTGGGTCCGGTAAATGAAAGTGATGATTCATACGATGATTATTCGGCTTTATCTCCTATTTTAAAGAGCGAGGTTCATGTTCAAAACATTTTGTTTTTATATCGTGACAACTACACTGATAATGATGCAATCAAGCAGGCTATCTTGAATTATGGTGCTGTTGGAACTAGAATGAATATGAATCAAGGTGAGTCTTTTTATAATAGTGAAAAAAGTAGTTATTATTTCAGTAATGCATATTATTATGAAAATGGTGAAATTAAAGAGTATGGTTTTAATCATGCGGTAACTATTGTTGGATGGGATGATAATTACAGTAGATATAACTTTAAGCAAACTCCTGAAGGGGATGGTGCTTGGATTGTAAGAAACAGTTGGAGTCCTGATTGGGGAGACAATGGATACTTCTACGTTTCATATTACGATAAAGTATTTGCAAAACCTGGATTACAGGAATGTCTCTATACATTCATTTTAAATGATACAATCAAGTATGATAAGAACTATCAATATGACATTGGAAAGACAGATTATTTCAATAATAATTTCACTTCAAGTGTTTGGTATAAAAATGTATTCAATGCAACAGATGATGAATTCTTGGCAGGTGTTTCTACATACTTTAGGCAAACCACCAATTGGACAGTAACTGTAACTGTAAATGGTGAATTCAAACTTTCAAAATCAGGAACTTCTGATAGCGGATATTATACTATTGATTTGGGCCAATTTGTGCCTCTCAAAAAAGGCGATACTTTTGAAGTTGTATTCAATATAACTGTTGATGGATATGCTTCTTTTCCGATTTCAGAAGCAAATTATAAGTATGTTTTCCCAACATATAATAAAACCAGTAAAAATCTTAACAACGAATTATATTATCCAGATATTTCTTATGCAAGTTGGGACGGTATAAATTGGGTAGATTTATATAGCTTTGAATATGGTATTCCTGGTAGTCAGTATTACTCACAAGTGGCCTGTATTAAGGCATTTACATTTTTAAATCCAATTGAAACTTCTATAAGTCTGAACATCTCTCATGATTATTCAAATCCTGTGAACATCACTGCAACCGTAGTTGATCAATACGGCAATCCGTTGAAATATGGTGGTGTAATTTTCAATTTGGATGGTGATGAAGTTATTGTAAATGTTTCAAATGGAATAGCTAATATCGTACATAACTTTAATAAGATGTCCAATCCTATTTCAGCTACTTTCAATGCTGTAGGTTATGGTTCTTCGACCGCAGAGGGTAAAGCGGATTTCTCAAAGAAAAAAATTGATTTTGATTTGAATATTTCAAGGACATTGAACAATGTTACATTGCTCATATCTAGCGAGAAAAATGTCAATGGGTCTGTAATAATCTATGTGAATGATAAGAAATATGATAGGGATTTAATTGATGGAAAAACTCAGCTTGATTTGGAAAATCTTGCCAATGATGTTTATACTGTTAATATAACTTTGCCTTCCGGCTCAATATATGAAAGCGATGGTTTAATTGATACTTTTGTTGTCGATATTAAAAAGACAAGTCTTTCAGTTAATAATCTAATTATCACCGATGAGGATAAGATTAACTACAAAGTAACCTTATCTGACCAATTAGGCAAACATCTTTCAGGAAAAACTGTTGAATTTATTTTAAATGGTGTTGTTTATAATTCCACAACTGATTCAAATGGTGTGGCTTCAATGCCAATAGATTTGGAGCCAGGCAGTTATTTACTGACAGTTAATTTCAATGGGGACAATGACTATATCAAATCAACTGCACAGGCAAATATAAAAGTCAAAACTAAAGTTTTAATTGATATAAGCTATGAAAAATTTGCTAATAATGTTACATTAACATTCAACCTTTCTAAAGGTATATCCGATAACTTAACAGTAATTGTCAATAGCAAGCCTCAAAACATTAATGTTAATGATGGAAAAGGTTATCTGAACTTAACTGATTTGGAAAATGGAGTTTACGATATTGCTGCTAGATTAAACAGTGATGATTATGAGTTTAACAATGCAGTATCCCAGGTAACTGTTGATGTTAGAAAAACCCAGATAATTGCTGATGATTTGGTAGTTGTTGAAAAAACCCAAAATGTTTTAAATATCACATTGATTGATGAAGACGGAAAACCTGTATATAACCGTACTGTTAAAGTCTTTTTGGCTGGAAGTGAATTGAGTGAAACTACTAATCAAAATGGTCAATTTGCTATTACATTCTCATTAAGTAATGGAATTTATCCTTGCAATATCGTATTTGAAGGGGATAATGATTATTTCAAATCAACTTCACAGGTTAATATTAAAGTGAAAAAAGTCATAACTCTTGATTTGAATTATGATATTTCACTAAATGATGTTGTTTTGGAGATTAAATCTTCAGATATAATTAATGCTCCAGTTGCAGTAAATATCAACAATAAAATTTATCCTGTAAACATAAGCAACTATAAAAACTATTTGTCATTAAGTAATGTTCCAAACGGCAATTATGATGTTGTCGTTAGCTTGGATGATAATCCTGATTATTATTTGGACAACGTCACTTCCAATTTTGTCGTTGATGCACGGCAAGTCAGAATCATAGCTTCTGATTTAGTTACTTATTACAATAGTGGTGTTTCATATAACATTACTCTGATGGATGACAAGAATAATCCTGTAAATGAGGGTAATTTGATTCTGATGTTGGCTGGCCAAAGAGTTCCTTTAGAGGTATACACTAGCGAAATTTCAGTTGCTCTTAATTTGGGCCTTGGTGAATTTGATTTCAATATGGTCTATGAAGCCAATGACAAGTATTATGGTGCAAGCATCACTAAGAAAGTCACTGTCAAATCAACCATTATTCCAGGTGATGACTTAACAAAAACATATGGTTCAAGATATGGCGTTAAGTTCTTGGATAAGTATGGCAATCCTTTAAAGAATTCCCAAGTTACTTTCATTATAGGTGGTGTTGAATATAATAGGACTACTGATGGCAATGGCTATGCCTATTTGGATATCAATATAGCTCCGGGCAGTTATGATTTAAGCATCATTAACAATTGGAATAATGAGACTTTAACTAAAACCATGAATATAGTTTCAAGGATTTCCGGAAACAAGGATTTGACAACCTATGAATATAGTAATAAGGTCTATAAAGTGCGTGTCTTTGATGACAATGGAAATCCTGTAGGTGCTAATCAAAAGGTTACCATTAAGATAGCTGGAAAAACAAGCACTGTCAAAACTGACAGCAAGGGTTATGCTAGCTTCAAAATCAACTTGGAAAACAAAGTTTATACTCTTACTGCTACCTATAAAGGATTTACAGTATCTAACAAGATAACAGTAAAATCTAAATTGGTTACAAGCAATAAGGTATACAAAAAAGCCAAGTCCTATAAATATCAGGCCAAATTGGTTGATAATAACGGTAAGGTAGTGAAAAACAAGAAAATCACATTTAAGATTAAGGGCACAACTTATTATGCAAACACTAATTCAAAAGGTATTGCTACAATTACCATAAAACTTAAGTTGTCTGTCGGATCTTATAAGATTACTACTAGCTATACTAAATTTAAGGAAACCAATACTATAAAAATTAAAAAATAGTTTATTTTAACTATTTTTCTTTCTTTTTTTTATTTTTTTCAAATTAACTTGAAAAGTTTATATAATTATATTAACATAAATACTTAACATATTTTAATATTTTATCAAATAAGTTGGTATTTATGAGGTCACATAAAAAATTTTTAATATTGATGGCACTATTGATTCTTATATTTGGTGTAGGTAGTGCATATGCTAATGATTTAGACAATGCAACTCTAAATCAGGTTGAAAGTCCTGTTTCTCAGGTAAGTCTTGATAACAATTCAGGCATGATTTATGGACAGTCATCTGAGGTAACAGTAAATAATTGGGATGAATTACAGTTTTATTGTTCTCAAAGCGATAAAAATTATGTTATAACATTAAAGGAAGGAGTTAATTTTTATCCAACAAACCCAAATGATGAGGGTTATCAGATTCAGGTCAACAATAATGTTACCATTTTGGGAAGCCCTGGATCATACTTTGGGGATTCATCTCCTAATGCAAGACCTATAACTTATTTGCCGATTGACGTTCCTGAAAATTCAGGAATTGGAATTACTTTAAAGGGAGTGACATTCAAATGGATTTCTACACAATACCAACCTAATGCAGTATTTTTACAAATGGCCGGAAATTCATATAATTGCATTGAAGATTGTTACTTCACAAATTCCACTTTGGATGGGGGCCATTCCTCATTAGTTCACCTATTGAGAGGTTATGCATCAATTGCCAATTGTACATTCACAGATATAACATCTGATTATGGCTGTCTAAGCATTTATGACCCAAAGGATGATCCGACAAAGTTATGTACCGGAGCACAAATGGATGTTACAGATTCCTATTTTGAAGGCAACTACGCAAGAACAGAGCCTGGTTGTATAAATAACTGTGGTGTTTTGGTTGTTAGCAATTCAACATTTTATAAGAATACTGCTTTCTGGTGGGCGGGTGCAATACACACTCACGCTGGAGCAAACACAACAATTTATGATTCCAATTTCACAGATAATTTAGCCGGGTGGAATGGTGGTGCTCTGTATACATATAGTTACCTGCAGATTTATAATACAATATTCGTTGGTAACAACTGTACTACTGATAATGGTGGTGGTGCAATAGGTGCTACTAAGTATTTACACTCACCATATATATACATAAAAGATTCATTGTTTATGGATAATGAGAATTTATGTTGGGCAACTGATAGTTTGTCTGAGGGCACTGGTCGTGGTGGTGCAATATCATTTATGGATTATGGTTCACTTTGTGTATTGAATACTACTTTTATAGAAAATAGTGCTTCTGTAGGTACTGCTATTTGTGCTATTTCTCAAGGTTCATATGGTTCACCTAATGTTACTATTATAGGTAATAGGTTTATTAATCATACAAGAAGTGGAGATGTTTTGGTAATCAATGTAAATTATAATTCCCTATGTGAAATCAGTGATAACTATTATTTGAATAATTCAATTGAATTTTCTAAACTTAAACTCATAGCTAATGAAAGGGTTGGTGATGAAGTAACTCTAAATATTGATGTTAGCTTAAAAAATGAAAGATACTATGATTCAGATATTTTAGATAAATCTAGCTATGATGTTTATGTGGATGGAAAGTATTTTAAGACAATTACAGGTAGGGAATTCACACTTAATTTAAAAAACCTTGAAAAATGCCAAGTTTATGTAGTTCCATCTATATCAAGTAGTAAAAGTAATGAAGTTTCTGTAGGTTTGCCTAAAGAATATGTTTATGTCTCACAAAAATATGGAAATGATAACAATAATGGGTTGTCTAGACAAAGTCCTGTTGCAAGTATTGCAAAGGCATGTGAGATTGCAAGGTCATATGGAAATGTTTTAATTATGGATGGAACATTTACTGATTCTAATATCATAATAGGTTATAACCTAACAATCACAGGTGAAGATGATGTGAAATTCACAGGTTCATCATCAAATACAATTTTCACTGTTGTAAACAATTCCGAGTTTACCATTTCAAAAGTCACATTTGACAGCCTTGTTTTTACTCAAAAAGATATTGGAATTATCAGACAGACAGACGGTTTTACAACTATAAACCAATGTATATTTAATAATAATTATGTTTCCGGCATATCCGGAGCTAATTTGATTGAGGCAAAAAACATTGAAATATATAACACTAACTTTACTAATCATAACAAAGATAAGTGTCATGTGATTTTAGTTAAATCAAATGAATTCTTAATCAATAATTGTACTTTCTCAAATAACATTGCTTCTCATGCTATTTATAGTTCCTTAATTTCGACAACTGGTGAAAAAACCGGACTTAAAGGAACAATAACCAATTCAATTTTCAAATCAAACACAGTTAAATACGGTTGCATATATTTCGGTGCAAGTAAGTATCCATTAACAATTACAGGTACACAATTCTTTGCAAATGGGGTGGCTTCAGCAAGTGACCATTCATCTTGCATTAAACTTGAAACCTCTCCTATCGTTAAAATTGATTCATGTACTTTTGCAAATAATGTTGATTTGGGTTCTAGATCAGCAGTAATCTATGTCACAGGTAGTTCCGCAGAGATTGAGGTTACAAATTCAATTGTACTTAATAACTCATATGAGAATAACAATAAGTTTGTATTTTCCGCCTCAAGCAGCGCTAATTTAGCATCTTACAAAAATATTAATGGAAATTGGTGGGGAAATACTCAAGAAAATTGCACTGTCGCTCCTGCAGTGACTACTTCCGCATGTGATAACTGGCTGTTTTTAAATATTTCAACCAATGTGACTTCATTAAGCAAAAACCAAAAGGTTCTGATTAATTTTGATTTGAATAATTTAATCACAAAACAGGGTGATGCTTCATATTATGATGCAAGTAACTTTGATTGGGTTAAATTCAATATCCTAACAACAGGAGGTGTTGCTAGCGATAGTGAAATGTCCTTAGTTAATGGTGTTGGCAAAACCACATACACCTTAACATCATATGAAGGAGACATCACTGCCTATTATGCAGGATTTAAACAGGTATTCAGATATGTTCATTCAAGAATAGCTCCTGTAATGTTTGTAAATGTCAGCGACATTTATGTTGGCGAGTCTGCAACTGTAGAAATTCAATTAATCGATGATGCAACCGGTAATTTGACAATTGAAAATGTAGAGACTAAACCTATTTCCGGTTCTAAAACTACATTTAAACTCAATAATTTAAATGCCGGGCAACATACGCTCAATATACTCTATTCTGGTGATGACCACTATGCATATTCAACCCAGGAGGTCAAGTTCAACGTCAACAAATATAACTCAACAACCAAAATCTCCTATGGCGAAATGGAGGTTGGAAAGGATGTTATATTGAACATAGGCTTAACCGATTGTGCAACAGGCAATGTTACTTTAATAATAAATGACGTGCCTGAAACATTGACTGTTACCGGTTCTAGTCTTAGTTACACAATCAAATCGATTTCCAGAGGAAATTATGATGTAACTGCGATTTATAATGGTGATTGGAAGTATAATCCAAGTGAGGATAATGTGGAATTCGGTGTCGGTAAAATAGATCCAACAATCAATGTAATTGCATCAAACATTATTTATGGTCAGGATGCACTAATTGAAGTTATACTGAATGCTAATGCAACAGGAAATGTCAGTGTTAGTGTTGATGATAAGAATAAGACTGTAAAACTTGAAAACGGTAAGGCAAATGTATTGATTTCCGGTTTGAATGCAGGAATGAAAGATATTAATGTAAGCTATGGGGGGGATAATTATTATGGCTCAAAACTTTATTCAACATCATTTAAAGTTTCAAAAGCAAATACTGACATAGCAATTAATGTCAATGATATTAAGATAGGTGCATCTGAAAACATTGAGATACAAGTTCCTGCCGGAATTACAGGCAATGTTACAATTATCTGCGGTGAAAATACTGTTACAAAAGCTGTCAATGTGCTTGGTAAAGTCTTATGGACCGTATCTGATTTGTCTGTTGGACAATATAGTGTTTCAGCAACTTTAATAAGTGATAATTATAATGCTGTTGAAAATACGGCTGATTTTGAAGTATTGGATTATTCCACTCCTCAATGGCCAAATCAAGGTTATGACGTTAAAAATGATGGAAAATCTCCATATGATAGTGATTCTAATGGTGCAATCCTGTGGAGTTATAATCTGGATGGGGAGCTATCAGGCAACTTGGCTATTGATAGTGAAGGAAACATTTATGTGGTAACAACTTCAGGCATTTACTCTATCAATAAGGATGGTGCTAAACGCTGGAATTATGACTATGTAAGTGAAAACATTTCTGGAATAGCTATCAGTCGTGATGTCATCATTGCACCGATAGCCGGCAATTCATTATACTTCATTAACCAAACAGATGGTCAACGCTATGGTCATTCAAATATCTATCAGGCATCTAGTTTATTTGCCCCTATAGTTGATTCAAATTCAGTCATTTATATAGTTAGTGAGTATCAGCACGCTTCAGATGATTACAAATTGGTCATAATACCTTATCAGCTATGGGAATATGGAGGAAACCCTACATTAATATCCTTAGGCAAATCTCAACCTTCCTCTGCTCCAGTCATCATAGACGATAATTATGCAGTGGTTACATGTACTGACAGCATTAAAATCATTGACTTAAATAAAAAAGAGATATATTCCACTATGTCTGGTGATACTAAGGGTGTACGTCCGGTTGTAGGATCCGGAAGCATTGTTTATGTGGTGATTAACAATAATGTTCAGGCAATGACTCCTCAAGGAAGCGTTATCTGGAAAACACCAATAACCGGTGGCGCAGGCAGTCAATTGGCTTTGGATGAAGAAAATAACCTGTATTTAATTAATTCTCAGGGAAAATTATACAAATATGATGCTCTTGATGGTAGTGAAGTTTTATTCTCTAATCTAAATTATACTTCTGGCATGTTGATTGGAAACGATGGAATTATTTACATTGGATTAAACGATATGCTATATGCATTTAATGGCGCAGGCGATATCTTATGGAAATCTAATGTGGGTGAAGACATTGTTGGAGTTCCTGTCATGGGTGAAAATGGAGTAATTTATCTTACAACTTCAAGCTCCATAAAGGCAATAGGCAAATCCAATTTAATTGATGGCAATATCGTCGTTGAAGTTGAGAATATTTCCTACGGTGAGATTGTTTCTGTTGTGATAACAACAACAGATGATTTGACAGGCATTATTAATGTTAACATTAACTCTAACAATTATAGTGGCATTATCTCTGGAGATAATCTCATAATCTCAATTCCAAATTTAGATGTTGGCCAATATATTGCCAATATTAGCTATTCTGGCGATGCAAGATTTAAACCAAAAGAGTTGTCAGTTAAATTTAATGTTATTGGCGAATCCCAAATAATTTCTAGTGATTTGACAGCTTATTGCGGCAACCAATTTGTTGTGACTTTAAAAGACTCTAAAGGAAATGGAGTTCCAAATGAAAGAATCACAGTTACAGTTGGCGAGAAGAAAGTAGAATTGATTACTAATAAAAACGGTAAGGCTAGCGTTAATATGGATACTGCTGGTACTTATCAGGTTACTTCCGTATTTGGAGGTAATTCTTATTTGAAAGCTTCAAGCAAAACATCTAAAGTAGTCATTTCAAGCACTATTCAAGCTAGTGACATGAAAAAAGTATATAACAGTGGTGAAGACTTTAAAGCAACATTTTTAACAAGCACAGGCGCTAAGCTTTCAGGCAAAATGGTTTCATTCATTGTAGGCGGTGTGGTTTACAATGCAACTACTAATTCTAAAGGTGTTGCAGTCTTGAATTGCAAATTGCCTGCTGGCAGTTACAATATCACCGTTGTAAATCCTGTCACTGGTGAAAAGGTTACCTTAAAAGCCACAATTACAAAAAGAATAGTCAATAATAAGGATTTAACAATGGATTATCTTGATGGATCTGTTTATAAGGTCCGTGTGGTCGGCGATGATGGCAAGTATGTCGGTGCTGGTCAAATTGTCACATTTAAGTTAAACGGCAAAACAACCAAGGTAAAAACAGATAAAAACGGGTATGCTAAATTGTCCGTTACTCTTGTTCCTAAAACATACAATGTTACAGCGGAATATAAGGGCGATAAAGTTTCAAATAAGGTTGTTGTAAAACAGGTTTTAAAAGCTAATGATATCACTAAGAAAAAAGCAAAATCATACAAGTTCCAAGCCACATTAAAGACTTCTAAAGGAAAGGCAATTTCAGGTAAAAAGTTAACTTTCAAAATCAATGGAAAGACCTATACTGCCAAAACAAATAAGAATGGTGTTGCAACAATTACAATAAAACTTAATCTAAAGGTTGGAAAATATACAATTAAGACAACATACTCTAAAACTACCATAACCAATAAAATAACTATTAAAAAATAGTTATTTACTTTTATTTTATTTTTTTTAAATCTTGTTTTTATAAATTATATTTTATTTTTTTTCAATTTTCATTAATATTATATACTAAGTAATACAAAGGTAATTCTGTAAAGTTAAATTTTATTTTATTATGTTAACTTTATAATACATTGAATCGAGTGATTGAATGAAATTGAATAAAAATATTTTTATTTGTGTACTTTTGGCCGTAATGGTACTGTTTTGTATCAGTGCGGTAAGTGCAGAAGATAATCAAAATGCAGATTTGGGTGCAGTCGACGCATCCGCTAGTTCTGTAGATTTATCTAATGTTGATATAAAGGGGAGTGAAGCTCAATCTAGTTTAGGTGCGGGTAGTAGCTCTGTTGTAACTAATGACACATTCTTCAATTATTTTGATAAGGATGGTGTTATTAACAAGAGTTTGACCTATAATGAATTAATATTCGATGGAGAGTTTTCAGGTTTAGGAATTGATACAATTACTATCGATGCTCCTATAACTATCTCTAGTGAAAATGTCACTGTATTTAATAATATCGGATTTAAAATCATATCTGATGATGTTACATTGACAGGTTTTGATATTGTAAAAACTACCGATGGCAGTGCAATTACTGTCAAAGGTGATGATGTAACTATTGATGATGTTTTTATTGATATTAGTTCAGCAGGTAAAAATGACACATTTGCAATTATTGCTGTTGAAAGTGATAACCTTCAATTATTAAATAATATTATTGCTTTCAATACAGGTAGTGTAGGTTGCACTGCATTTTTACATGCCGTTGATGTTCGTGGCTCAAACAATGTAAATATTAAAAAGAATAATATTACTGTAAACTTACCAGCATTAACAGTTAACTGGTATGGTGCAGGTATTAATCAAGATTTACCGTTAGCCATTGGTATTCAAGATTGTGAAAATGTTACATTTGCTGAAAATAATGTAAACGCAATTGTAAAAGAAGGAAACTATTATGACACTCTTGATGCTATGATGGTTTATGGTGTTAAAAATTTAGAAATTACTGACAATAACTTCACTGAAACTTCTAGCTTAAAAACCGTGCTTTGTTTATATGCTGTAGACTTATACAACTTTAATGAAGCAACCATCTCAGGAAATACCATTGTAGTAAATACTACATCCGGCGCAGATGGTGCAGGCGCAGCATACTCTATTCAAACAACTGGTCCTCACTCTGGTGTGTTAATTGAAAATAATCAGTTAACAGCTATCAGTAACGGTCCTAGTTTAGGAATCTACACTGCAGACTGGGCTGGTCCAACTGAAAGTGCAATTATTGGAAATACAATTGATGTGACCGGTTATGCAAGTAATGGCGACTACTCTTTACTTTCAGGTATGGAATTGCAAGCTACTGTTGCTACTATAGTCGGAAATAACATATTTGTTAAAGCTATTAATGCTTACAATGATTCTAATAAAGTTTATGGTATAAGTTATTCCCAAACTAATTCTAATAATCATACTTTTAATGTTACCAAAAACAGTGTTGTAACTGACGGTAAATATACAGTTTACATGGGTAATGTTTCAGATTCCACAATCACTGACAACGTTTTATATGCTAATGACTTAATGGGTGATAAATCTGTTGTTATTGGTGGCGAATCCAATGTTGTAGAAAACAACTATCCTCCATATGATGCTAAAATCATCATTGATTCTCCAGCTGTATGGACAGGAAATAATGGAAACATTAGTGTTGTTGTTGCAAACGCTACAGGAACTGTAAACATTAAAGTTGGAAACAAAATCTATGAAAACTTAACTTTAGTAAATGGCACTGTATCTCAAGTTGTTGACGCAGCTGACTTAGCTGTTGGCGCTAATGCAATTGAAGTAACTTACTCTGGTGATGACTTTAATAAAGCAGCAACTGCTGTAGGCAACTTACAAGTTGTTGATGGCGTAATCACTGCTGATACATTCAAATACTACTTCGGTGAAGACAAGTACTTGTCTGATATTGTTCCTGAAGGAGCTACTTTAGACTTCCAAGGATCATTTATTAGTGATAACTTTACTTTGTACATTAACAAACCAGTTAATGTAATTTCCTCTACTGGTGATGCATTATTTGACAGTAACACTACTAACAGGAAATGGATCATGTTCAATGTTGTTAAAGGTGCAAATAACACTAACATAACAGGCATCAACTTTTTGAATGCTGACTTATTCATTGAAGCTCCATATGTGACTGTAGATAATATAAGTGCTGTTGCAAATATGAGTGGTGTTGGTTCTGGAACAGGATTTGTAGTATTCAGAACTAATGCTCCATATGGTACTATTAAAAATTCATACTTGGAAAATGGTGGTACAGGTGCAAGTATCATCGTTTTCGGATACGGTGCTCCATACGGAACAATTGACAACAACGTCATTAATGTAACTGGAAGCAGTGGAAACATAATGGGTGCAAACGCTTATGTTGGTACTGGTGTAACTCCTGGAAACATGACTGTTACAAACAACAAGGTATACAATGAACAAGCAAGTACTTCAACATCCTATGCAGTAACCCTTATGGGCTCTTATAATGTTGTTGAAAACAACACAATTAAACACAAAGGTTCAGGTATTATTTCTGCAAATGTTCAATGGGCATTAGGTCCAAAAGACCCTAGTGAAAATAACACCTATAGAAACAACGTTCTTATAGGATGCGGTATTAGTGCTACTAAAGGATCTATTGTAGAAAACAACACCATGACTGCTGCTTTATCATTAGGTGGTGCTGATATTGTTGTTATTGGTAACACTGCTGGATCCATGACTGTTGGAACCACTTCTGCTGGTGGAAATATGGTTGTAGACAATAACACTATTAATGGTGTTGTCACTATTAATAAAGCTGCTGTAAACACTACATTCACTAATAACTATGTTAAAGATACTGTAACTGTTAACTCAAATGATAATGTCATCACTGATAACCAAATTTCCACAGAAAAGGCTTATGCTATTGATTTAAAATCAACCTCTGGAAATACTGTAAAATATAATGTTTTATCCAGTAAAGATAAAATGGGTGATGATGCAGTTCAATATGCTAAAGATAAAAACAACACTGTCAAAAATAATGGAATGAACGCTATTATTACTATTGAAGTAGCTAATTCCTGGAGTGGTGATAATAACACTATTAATATTACTGTTGTTAATGCTACAGGTACAGTGGATGTTAATATTAACGGCGTTGAATACAAAGGCATTTCTTTAGTAAACGGTGCTGCTCAATTTGAAATTCCTGCTAATAATATTGAAGTTGGATTAAACAATTTAACTGTAACTTACAGCGGTAACAAAGTAATCAGTTCTGACAGTAAAGATGCTACTTTCTATGGATTAGACAATGTCGTATTTGCTGAAGTATTCTTCGACTTCTTTGATGAAAACGGTATCTTAAAAGATGATGTTCCTTATAATGATTTAATCTTTAAAGGAGCGTTCACTAAAGCTAAGACTGTTCAATATATTGTTATTGACAAACCGGTATCCATTTCAAGTGATGGTGCATCATTAAGCCTTATGGGTATTGTAATTGGATCTGACAATGTAACCATTGACGGTTTAAAATTATCTGCAACTGTCAACAGTGTAAGTTCTGCATTAGGTGATTTAATTACTGTAAATGCTAACAATGTAACTTTATCTAACTTAGATATTACATATAAGGTTACCAACGGTAATTATGATGCAATAGCAATAGATGCTTTCAATGCAGATAATGTAAAAATTATCAACAACAATATAATATTCGAAAGTAGAATTAAAACTGATGACTATTCTGCATCTGCTATTAACCTTAATGAGGTTACCAACGCTTTAATTGATAATAACACTATAACCTCTACAATTCCTGCTTTAACTGTGGACTATGATATTTGGTTTATGGATGATTTTGAATATTACATGATGGGACATGACTATTTGAATCCTATTAGAATCAGAGCTAGTGATAATGTTACATTCACTAACAATGATCTTGAAACTAAAATATACAGTTTAGATAAAACTACTCCTACTATTGAAACTGTTTTAATTATAGGTTCAAATAACATTTTATTTGATTCAAATACCATTAAAATGATTGATACAAAATCAAAAGCTGGAGATGTAGTTTTCATTTATGCATTAAACTTTGGATATAATGATAATTTAATAGTTTCTAACAATATCTTGGAGTTATCCACTAAATCTGGTAAGGATTCATCTGGTGCAGCTTATGGTATTCAAGGTGTCGAATCTAACATTACAGTAATCGGAAATAATATTACTACTGTTTCTAACGGTCCTAACTTAGGTTACTATGTTTCCAGTATGTGGGGAGGTTCCTCCGATTCATATGTTGCAAACAACTTCATTAATGTAACCGGTTATGCAACTTCTAATGCTCAATGGGCGTTAGTATCAGGTATTGAAATCACTAACGGTGCTGCTGTAATTAATAATAACACTATCTACACTTACAATGCAGCAGGATATGTTGAACAGGCTCCTGTACATGGTGTAAGTTATGCTCAATATATGTATGGTGTTCGTGATATTGTAGTTGAAAATAACACTATTATCACTCAAGGAAAATACACAGTATCCGTATTGGATGGAACTAATGTTAATGTGACTTATAACACATTATATGCTGAAGAATTGTTCGGTGACGACTCTGTTGCTCCAGGTTATGTGGGTATTGTAGAAAACAACACTCCACCATTCGATGCTGAAATCATCATTGAAGGTCAACCTGTATGGATTGGATCCAACTCTACAGTAACCGTAACTGTTCCTACCGCAACAGGTAACGTAACTATTGTAATTGGAAACAAAACCTACAAAGAAGTTCCATTGGTAAACGGTACTGTAACTGTGCCTGTTGATGCAGCTGACTTAGTTGGCGGTGCAAATGATGTAAATGTAACCTACAACGGTGATTTATACCTTAAAGTTGGTAATGCTACTGGTAACTTGCAAGTTTTAGATGGTGTAATTACTAATGCAACCTATGAATACTATTTCGATAATGGTTATTTAGTATCTATTGTTCCTGAAGGAGCTACCTTGGACTTCCAAGGATTGTTCTTAGGTAAATATCCAGTATATATTGATAAACCTGTAAATGCGATTTCATCTACTGGTGATGCTTTATTCGATTCTGGCGCTACTTATGCTGGAAATGCTATAAACTCATTCAATATTATTGCTGGTGGAGATAACACTAACATTACTGGATTAAACTTTATCAATTACTGTCTATACATTAAAGGTGCTTCAAATGTGACTGTTGACAGTGTTAGCATTGTTGCTAATAAACGTGGTGTTGGATCAGGTACTGGATTCTTGTCCATCCACACTGGTGCTTATAATACTCTCGTTAAAAACGGTTACTTTGAAAACGGTGGAACCGGTTCCAGTTTACTTGTTTTAGGTTGTGGTGGAGCTTATGCAACATTTGACCACAATGTATTCAACATTACTGGTTCTAGTGGTAATATTTTATCTGCTAACCAATTTGTCGGTTCCGGTGCTGCTCCTGAACATGTTTCATACACAAACAATGTTCTCTACAATAATCAACGTGGAAGTGCTTTCTGTTATGCTATGACTGTTAGTGGTTCTGGAAACCTTGTTGAAAACAACACTATTTATCATAATGGTAGTGGAATATTAAACCAATATGGTGCTTCATCCACTGGTAATGTTTACAGAAACAACACACTTTATGGTAATACTAACTTCAATCCTAGTGCAAACAGTTTAGTTGAAGGCAATAAAATTTATGCAACTACTAATATTGCAGCTAACACTACTGTATTATATAATACTTTCACTACTGTTGCTATTTCAGGATCTGAAACTGTATTTGCTAGAAACAATGTTAATGGTACTGTAACTGTAAAAGGTAATGAAAACGCCATTATACAGAATGCAATTGTTTCCACTGGTGATTATGCAGTTGATTTAGGAACTACCAAAGACAACAATGTTACTGACAACATCTTATATGCTAAAGAGTTTGTTGGTGATAATTCAGTTAAATTTGTTGAAGACAAAAACAATACTGTTAAAGATAACTATCCAATTGACCCGGTTTTAGTTGTTGAAGCTGCAAACATTAAAGTTGGCGAAAATGCAACTATTAATGTTTCATTTGCTCAAGATATAACTGCTGATGTTGAAGTTATTGTAAACGGTAAAAAATATTCTGTTCCTGTAAGTGAAGGTAAAGGTCAACTTAATGTATCTGATTTAGAAGCTGGTGATTACACTGTTGGTGCAACTTATGATGGTGCTGTTTTATACATACCAACTGAAAAATCAACTACATTTACTGTAGAAAAAGAAGTCAGCCAAGCAAGTATAAATATCAGTGATGTTAAATTAGGCGAAGATGCAAATGTAACTGTATCCATTCCTGGTGCAACCGGTAATGTTTCTGTCATCATCGACGGTATTGATAATGTCATTCCTTTAGATGAAAACGGAACTGCTTCATACACTATTCCTGCTATGACTGCTGGTGACCACAGTGTTGTTGTAATTTACACAGGTGATGATACTCACGCAGCTACTTACAAAGCTACTCAAGTATCCATAGAAGTTTCACCTACTGAATTTACAAACATTACAATTGCGGGTGACTTAAAAGTCTCTGCTGTTTTAGTTGATGATGAAGGCAATCCTGTTGCTAATGCTGTGATTGACTATGCTATTAATGGTGTAGCTAATTCCACTGTAACTGGTGCTGACGGTTCATTTGTTATTGCAGGTGAAAATGGTGCTGTTATCAATATTGCTTATGCTGGAAGCGATGATTTACTAGCTACAAACACTTCTATTACATTAGCTAATGTTGCTCCTGTTGTTGTTCAAGTTGAAGCTAGATTTAACATAACCAATAATGCTATAACTATTTATGGTTATGCTGTTGATAAGAAAGCTGGTGAGCAAGGTATTG
>Ga0129306_1001286_pt1 | contig 29474 bp, 25 predicted proteins | sample P827metagenome_FD_94438 | JGI IMG/M metagenome (GOLD analysis project Ga0129306, IMG submission 94438) | Capybara group fecal microbial communities from Wisconsin, USA - P827 metagenome | ecosystem: Host-associated > Mammals > Digestive system > Large intestine > Fecal | place: USA: Wisconsin...
ATATATTGCCGTGGCTATAGCGGTGAGGACCCACCTCTTCCCATTCCGAACAGAGAAGTTAAGCTCACCCGCGCTGATGGTACTGACCTACCAGTTGGGAGAGTAAGTCGCCGCGGTTTTTTGAAGTCTCCAGACTCAACGTCTGGAGACTTTTTTTATTGGATTTATTGTAGTATATTTGCATACTAACCTAAATTCATATTATGAGTTTTTTAAGAAAGGTATTTTCATCCAAGGTGCTGCCTTCGTGGACCATCTTGCTGATAGATATATTTTTGCTTGTCGCATCGGTACTCATAGCATTCCTGCTTAGATTCTCTTTTGAAGTGCTTGACAATCTGTCACCGCTCATGGTGAGGACAGTACTTCTTGCGCTTGTATGCAACGTGGTTTTCTTCTATGTTTTCCGCACGTACTCCAATGTACTCAGGCTGTCTTCGTTCTCTGATGTGATGCACATTTTCGTATCCCTTACAATAGGGTACGGCATTGCAATCATCACTTCCATGGTTTTCCAATATGCGGCGGGGTTTGAAATTGCATCGTTTACCACCCTCATGATTGCATACGTGGTGTCATTCCTCCTCATGGCCACGCTCAGGATGACCATCAAGATGATCAACGACACTTTCAACGAGGACCGCAAGGATGCATACAATACCTTTGTCTATGGCACCAAGGAGGCCGGCGTGAACATTGCCAAGGCCATCCGCATGAACAAGGAGAACAAGTTCCACCTCAAAGGTTTCGTAGCGGACGACCCCGCCATGCGAGGTAAGGTCATGATGGGCGTAAGTGTCTACATGAATGACGATGCCCTTCTTGAAAATGTCCGCAAGAATAACGTCCAGGCCATAATCGTCTCTCCCACAAAGGCGGACAAACTGAAGGAGACAGACGTCGTGGACCGCCTCATTAAGGAGGACGTGAATATTTTCCTTGCACCCGACGTCACTGAGGACTGGCAGGGAACCAGCACCACCACAAACAACATCCGTTCCATTCAGATCGAGGACCTTCTTGGCCGCGATCCCATCAAGATAAACATGCAGAAGATTGCATCGCATCTTGAGGGAAAGCGCGTGCTGATTACCGGAGCCGCCGGTTCAATAGGCTCGGAGATAATGCGCCAGGTGGCATCGTTCAATCCCTATCAGCTCATTCTCATTGACCAGGCAGAAACCCCGCTTCACGACATCCGTCTGGAACTGAAGCGCCGCTGGTCGGAACTGGAAGCACCCACAATAGTCGCGGATATTTCCAACCAGAAGAGGATGGAGGAGATATTCGACCAATATCGTCCGGAATACGTGTTCCACGCCGCGGCTTACAAGCATGTTCCCATGATGGAAGACAATGTGTCAGAGGCCATTCAGAATAATGTCCAGGGCACGAAGATAATTGCGGATCTTTCCGTAAAATACGGCGTAGAGCGCTTTGTGATGGTGTCTACGGACAAGGCCGTGAACCCGTCCAACGTCATGGGCTGCTCCAAGCGAATATGCGAGATTTACGTCCAGGCTCTTGCCAAGAAGATCCAGAAAGACCGTTCCGCAAGGACTCAGTTCATAACAACCCGTTTCGGCAATGTACTTGGCTCCAACGGTTCCGTTATTCCCCTGTTCAGGAAGCAGATTGAAGCCGGCGGTCCCGTTACCGTCACCCATCCGGAGATTATCCGTTATTTCATGACTATACCGGAGGCCTGCCAGCTGGTTCTGGAAGCCGGAAGCATGGGCAAGGGCGGTGAGATTTTCATCTTCGACATGGGAGAGCCCGTCAGGATTCTGGACCTGGCTAAGAAGATGATCCGCCTCAGCGGCCGCCAGGACGTGAAGATTGAATTCACCGGCCTCCGCCACGGCGAAAAACTGTATGAGGAACTCCTCTCCACCCGCGAGAACACAAAGCCCACCAGCCACGACAAGATCATGATTGCCGATGTCCGTGAGTACGACTACGACGACATCTCGGACGACATCAATGCCCTCATCGAAGGCAGCTACAGGTTCGACTCCATGCGTACAGTGGGCCGCATGAAAGACCTCGTCCCTGAATTCAAGAGCCTCAATTCCCCGTATTCCGTCCTGGACAACGAAGCCAGGTAGGAGTTATTGCAGGAATAGCTTAAAGCATTCCCAGAATACGGCTTCTGACCAAGAGGGCTGCTCCTATGGGGGCGGCCTTCTGGCGTAGTTTGGTGAGCTTGATGGAAGTGTCCTGGTTTGCGATATTCAGGACATGGCGCTTGATGGCGGTACGGATGGGGAGCATGAGATAGTCCCCGGCGGCCACGGCCATCTTTCCGCCTATCACCACCAGCTGGGGGTTGAAGATATTGATAAGGCCTGCGAGACCCTTTCCAAGGTTGGTGCCTATTTTCTCCACCGTCTCAATTGCCAGGGTGTCCTCGTTGCGGACGGCGTCGAAGATATCGTTCAGGTTCACCTTGCCCTCCGCCTTGAACTTGGGCGCCAGGGACGATGCCCGGCCTTCAGCCAGTTTGTCGCTTATCATGCGGACAAGTGCCGATCCCGAAGCACCGGTTTCCAGGCATCCCAGTTTGCCGCAGCGGCACATCTGGCCGTTGTCCAGGAGAGGGAAGTGGCCGAATTCCCCGGAGAAGCCGGAGGTGCCGTAGTAGAGGCGTCCGTCGGCGATTATGCCCATGCCCAGGCCCCAGCTCACGTTGACGTACAGCATGTTCTTCTCCTTGAGGCCGCCGCCCAGATACTCGCCATAGGTCATGGCGCGGGAGTCGTTTTCAAGGACGATGTGAATGCCCAGGTCCTCCTCCAGGATGCGGCTGATGGGACGGTTGTCGTCGAAGGAATAGTTGTTGGAATAGCCTGTGACAGGGTTTACGCGGCCTGGTATGCTTACTCCCAGACCCATAATCTTGTTCCACTCTATGTTCTCCCTGGAGATGAATTCCCTTATGGAGGTTGCAATGTTGTGGACGGATTCTTCGTTGGCCAGCATCTTGAAAGGGATGTCGTCCCTGAAGGCGATGAGGCCGCCCTTGAAGTCTGTAACGGCAACGCAGGCGTGCGTGTTGCGGATATCCACGCCCACGAAATAGCCGGCTTCCGGGTTTAGTCCGTAAATGGACGGACGGCGGCCGCCGGAGGTGCCGGATTTTCCCAGGTCAATCATGAACCCTTCGTCGATGAGTTCGCCGATGAGCTTTGTGACTGTGGGGACTGATGCGCCTATGGCATCAGACAAGGCGGAAATACTGTGCTCTCCATGCTCTATGCACAGAAAGAGAATTGTCTTTTTAAGCAGAGTATTCTTGTTGTCTTTCCTTTCAAGAAATGTGTCTCTCATGTTTTTTATGTTTGTGGACAAATATAATTAAATTTTTCTAAAAACTAAGTGGCTAATACGAAATATTTTTCATATTCTCCAAAATACGCCACATGCGAAAAAATGATTATCTTTGCATTTATGTTTGCGAGACTCAGAAACTGGTGGCGGGAGTTCCGCCTTTCGCTCAGGATTAAAATCACCCTGTCCATGAGTGCTATAGCCATTGTCCTCCTCATGTCCAGCATCATTTCCATCCTGGAGTATAAGCGCATGTCCAACTACGTCTCGGATATGATTGCGGACGATATCCGCAACATCCATGTGGCCCAGCGCCTTGTAGATGCCGTAGATACGTATAATCTCCAGGTCCTTGCCGTCATAGGTGACGACAAGCTGAGCTCCCTCCCTGACTTTGACCGCACCGGATTCCTCAGCTACTGCGATTCCCTGCGCGCCGGTTTCGGCGAAGGGAATGTGATTCCCATGGCAGACTCAGTTCTGTATGCGTACTCTGCATACATGCTGGCTTCCATGGAACTGGAGGATGTCCTCCAGTCCAATTTCATAGACACCCGTGACTGGTACTTCACCCGCTTGCAGCCGCTCTTTGGCCGCCTCAGGGCCTACCTGGACCGCCTCAGCGGGGAAATGTACGCGGAACTCCAGCAGAACTCGGAGAACTTCGACAGCGGTTTCTACCGCAGTATCATACCCGGCACCGTGGCGGTTGCCGTGGGCATTCTGCTGGTATTCCTTCTCATGTTCTTCATCCTGGCCTACTACGTGAATCCCATATACAAGATGCACCGTTCCCTGGGAGACTTCCTCAAGTACAGGCATCGTTATACCTATACTTTCGACAGTTCGGACCAGCTTGGAGACCTGAATGCCGATGTGATGGAACTTACGGAGGAAAACAGGGCCCTCAGAAGGCGGAATTCCGCCCTCAGGGACAGCAATAAAACGGAAGATGAATCTTAAGGTAGTTTCCAGAAACGTAGGCATAGCGCTGCTTGTGAGTGCGCTGTTCATGCTTCTGTCCGTAGGAGTGTCCTTCCTGGACGGGAGAGACAGCGCCATGACCCCGCTGCTCATCAGTTTCGCCATTACCTTCATCGTGGGTATATTCCCCTTCATCTTCGTCAGGAAGATTCCCCGCATAAGTCTGAAGGACGGATACATGATCATTGCCCTGTCCTGGCTGCTGTCATTCATCTTCGGAGCATTGCCGTATGCCCTCTGGGGCGGGCCGTTCAACATCATGAACGCCTGGTTCGAGAGCGTTTCCGGCTTCACCGCCACCGGTGCCACCATCCTGGAAGATATAGAGTCTCTGCCGCGGAGCCTGGTGTTCTGGAGGGCATCGACCCACTTCATCGGCGGCTTGGGAGTAGTGGTTTTCCTGCTCCTGATAATCCCTACATCGTCTCCCATGAGGCTCCGCCTTGCGAATATGGAGCTTTCCTCCCTGTCCCGTGACGACTATAAGAGCCGTGCCAACAGGACGGTCTACATCTTCGCGTACGTGTATCTGGTGATGGTGGCGCTTTCCTTCCTGAGCTACCTTGCCGCGGGTATGAACTGGTTCGATGCCATCTGCCACTCCTTCAGCGTATCGGCCTCCGGAGGGTTTAGCTCCAGGAATCTTTCCATCGCGTCGTTCAATTCGCCAGTCATCGCCATAATCACCATAGTGTTCATGCTGCTGACCTCCATCCATTTCGGTCTGCTGTTCGTGACATTTGCCACACGTTCCGTCAAGCCGCTCAGGAATCCAATCCTTCGGTTTTATCTGGTTTCAATAGTGGTGATTTCCGTCGTGACGTCCCTTTCCCTCAAGTTCTCGAACATGGATTTATCCTGGGGGAAGGCCTTCCTGGACGGTACTTTCCACGTGGTGAGCTACGCCTCCACAACAGGATTCGGCCTGTCGGACAACTCTGTCTGGCCCGTTCTCCCGTGCTTCATGCTCGTTTTCGTGAGCCTGTTCTGCGGTTGTGCCGGGTCCACTACCGGCGGTCTCAAGGTAGACCGCGCAGTGGTCCTTTTCAAAGCCATACGCATGCAGATCCAGAAGACGCTGAACCCGTCCACGATTTATGAGATGAGGCTTGGAAAGCGCATCCTTCACGATGAGGATATATACCCTCACGTGCTCTACATTGCCATGTTTTTCATGCTGGTGGGTATTTCCGCCATCCTTTGCATGCTGTTCGGGGACCCTAACGGTCATGCCCTCACGGGGTCGCTCGCCTCGCTGGCAAACGTGGGCCCTTCCATCGGCACAATAGGATCCATGGGCAACTACAATGCGGAGCCCGGCGTAATCAAGTTCATCTTCACGGCCGATATGTTCCTTGGCCGCGTGGAAATCTATCCCGTCCTTGCCGTTTTCTCCAGCATTTTCAGGAGGAAGTAGATGGGAACCCGTGCCGGATACCTTCTGGACGCCTTCCTGAGGCGTTTTCCCTATGGCCCCACATCGTGCCAGGAGGCTCTGCTTGGTAAAGTATCGGAGTTCCTGACGGAGGACGAAGGCGACATCCTTGTCGTCAACGGTTACGCCGGCACCGGAAAAACGTCCCTTCTGGCCGCGGTGATTGACGTCATGGCGGAATTCAAGATGCCCTGTGTCCTGCTTTCCCCCACCGGCCGCTCCGCCAAGGTGCTTTCCCAGTATGCCGGTCGTCCTGCATATACCATCCACAAGCATATATATCGGCAGAAATCCCACGGGGACGATGGTTTCGGCCAGTTCTCCCTCTCGCCCAACAAGGCCAGGGGGGCGCTCTTCGTGGTGGACGAGGTATCGCTCATAGGCATCGACACCGGAACGCGGCAGGGGACGGCTGAATTCGGCTCCGGCAATCTTCTGGACGACCTTGTCCGCTTCGTCCGCTCCGGCGTGGAGTGCAAGCTCATCCTGGTGGGGGACTCCGCCCAGTTGCCGCCAGTGGGGCTGGACGCATCGCCGGCACTTTCTCCGGAGTACATGAACAGCTTCGGAGGCGTGTCCTACGCGACTCTTACTACGGTGGTCCGCCAAGCTTCCGGTTCAGGGATCCTGGAAAACGCTACGCACCTGAGGACCATGCTTCCTGCCGTGGAAGACGGGCTCCCGGTGGACTCCCTGGGGCTTTCGGTTCAGGGTTTTCCGGATATAGAGCGCCTTTCGGGCGGGGACCTTCTGGAGGCGCTGTCGGATGCTTATTCCCGTTACGGGGAGGAAGAGACCGTAGTCCTGTGCCGATCGAACAAGAGGGCCAACCGCTACAACGCAGGCATCCGTGCCCAGGTCCAGTTCAAGGAAGAGCAGCTTGTCCGCGGGGATAAACTCATGATAGTCAAGAACTGCTACCAGTTCTGCGAAGGCCTTGAAGGCACGGACTACATAGCGAACGGAGATATCGCCGTCCTTGAAAGCATCCGCAATTACGAGGACCGTTACGGCCTCCATTTTGCCGATGCCCGCCTTTCCCTCCCTGACTACGGCGGCCAGGAAATCCACGCCAAAGTTGTTCTGGATACGCTTTCGTTAGAGTCTCCGGCCCTCACATATGAGCAGTCCAACATGCTTTACCAGGGCGTCAGCGATGACTACTCCCACATCCGCGGCCGCAAAAAGCGCTACGACGCCGTCCGTGAAGATCCCTTCTTCAATGCTCTGCAGCTGAAATACGCCGAAGCCATCACCTGCCACAAGGCCCAGGGCGGCCAGTGGCAATGTGTCTTCATAGACAACCCCTTCTGGCAGGACTTCCTGGTTGCGGACGACATCAAGTGGCTCTACACCGCCCTCACCCGCGCGGTTTCCAAAGTCTATCTTGTCAATTTCAAGGATTCGTCTTTCCGGGCTGCAGGTACTTGAGCCAGAAGGCGCGGTTTTCCGTATCAAAATGCTCATTCTGATAGCCGCGGTAGCCGTGCATGCCGTCAGGATAAATCATGAACTCGAAGGAGGCGTTCTGGCGGTGGAGGGCGTCGATGAGCTGGAGGGTGTTCTGGAAATGGACGTTGTCGTCACCGGTGCCATGTGTGAGCTTCAGCATGACTGAACCGTCGGCTTCACCGGCTTTTACGGGGTATGAGCCAATTTTGCCTATGACTTTGGAGTCCGCATATCCTTCCGGGTTGTCCTGAGGGGTGGACATGAATCTTTCCGTGTAGTGGGAATCGTACAGCATCCAGTCATACACGCCGCCGCCGGCAATGCCGTAATGGTAGTAGTCAGAGGCCGTTGCAACCAGCATTGTGGTCATGGTTCCGCCAAAGCTGAAACCCTCTACGCCAATCTTGTCCGGCTTCACATACGGAAGTGACTGAAGCCACTTGGCCCATTCTATGAAATCGCTTACTTCAATGGTATTCAGACGCTTATATACGGCATCGAGGCCCTTTCGGCCGTTGTGACCGGCGGCACGGCAATCGGCAATGAGTTCTATGATACCGTTCTCCCAGTACCATTTGTAGCGTGACGGACTCACCCAGCGGTCACGGACCAGAGGGGTGTCAGGACCGCCGTAGATGTCTACATGCACGGGGTATTGCTTTGAAGGGTCGAAGCCGGTGGGGTAATAGATAATGCCGGGGAGTTCCAGGCCGTCGACAGTAATCGAAACCAGCTTGCCGGCAGGACCTTCCTGGGTGGGAAGGCTGCAAACCACGTAGCGGTTGGATGGCTTACGGGTCTCGTAGACAGCCAGCTGCGATGCAACTGAAAGGCTGGATGTAATGGCGGCGAAATGCTTGCCGTCCGGCGCAAAGACAACTCTGGAAACATCCATGGAAATGTCTGTGAGGGCGGTAATCACCCCTTTTGGAGACAGTTTGTATAGCGCCTGGCGCACATGGGAATCCCTTTCCGCAGTGAAGTACACCGTGCCGTCTTTTTCCGCACGCAGGAGCGCTATCCTCCAGTTGGGACCGTCGGTCAGGCGCCTCAGGGTTTTTCCATCGTAGCTCAGGAAATAGATCTGCTGCCATCCGGTCTCGAAGTCGCGGACCATGTACAGGCCTTTGTCCGTGAACAGCATGCCGTCTATCCAGTCCAGCCAGGTGGGGACTTCCTCATGGTAAATGGCCTTCTTTGAGCCGTCTTCCGGATTGACCGCATAGAGGTCCAGAGTGTTCTGGATGCGAGGTTCGCGGGCAACATAGAAGGTTTTGCCGTCGGCACTCCAGAATGGGATGCCGAAGTACTGGTCCTGAGTGGAATCAAAATCTGCCCACACTGTTCCTGTGCCATCTATGCCGGCAAAGCCAATCTTCACCTCAGGGTTCTTTTCTCCGGCCTTGGGGTAATGTGTGCGGCGCAGGGTGCCGTCCTGACCGAAGGGAGAGTAGATGGGGAACATGGGGACTTCGGTATCGTCAAAACGATAGAAGGCCAGTGTCTTGCTGTCAGGAGACCACCAGAAGGCCCTGTAACGGGATGGCCGGCCGAAGATTTCCTCATAGTACACCCAGCTGGCATAACCGTTCATGATGGTTTCCGTGCCGTCGAAGGTAAGGCGGGTCTCAGTGCCAGTCGCGATATCTGCCACCCACAGGTCGTTTGCCCTGGTGAAAGCCAGTTTGGTGGAGTCCGGGGAGTAAGTGAGATTCACAGCATCCTTTGGCTTCAGGGGGAACTCCGCATACTTTTCCGGGAACTTTAACCCATCTTGACGAGTCCATTTCCTGCCCTTTACAGTTATTGTGTATGCATCATTGTATGAGCCGTCCTGAGTAAAGGCAATCTGGTTACTGCCAATCCATTTGTATCTTGCCGGAAGCTGCGCGAAGGCAGTCACGGATATACACATAAGAAGTGCTGCGGTGAGTCTTTTCATGTTTTGCTTGCTATTTTTCTCAAAGATAATCATTTTTCTCCAACCATGCCTGCCATGACGCAGGTCTCCTTAGTCTGAGGTGACGTACGCCACCTTAAACGGGGGTGACGTACGTCAGGAATCGGCCTTACAGCGCGTATAGTGACGCAGGTCCCCCTCCTGAAAGGTGACGTACGTCACCCCAGGCCACGAAAACGCGTGAAAACGTGGCCTGGGGTGATGGGCATGTCATGCGGGGCCACGAAAACGCGGGAAAACGTGGCCTGGCGTGCAGGGGCGGAAGGGATGGGGTGAGGTTTTTTGGTTATTTGGGGAGAAAAGGTTAAATTTGGAGTGATTATGGAGTCAGAGTACATATGGGACCCGCTGAGGAGAAAGAGCGTCCGCAATACGCCGGAGGAGGCTGTGCGGCAGTGGTTCATCTCCGTGCTGCATGAAGGGATGGGCGTTCCGGAGCACATGATGGGCTCTGAAGTGTCTCTCACGCATGCCGGCAAGCTGTACAGGGCGGACATAGTTGTTTGGGACCGCAGCGCCAGGCCCCTTATGGTGGTAGAGTGCAAGAGACCCGATGTTACCCTTGACCAGGAAGTTGTGGACCAGGCAATCCGCTACAACAAGGAGTTGGATGCCAGGTACATAGCCATAACCAACGGAGAAAAGACATTCATGTTTGAACGCACTGCGGATGGTTTTCAGTTTGTACAGAAAGCTCCGCAATGGCTTGAAATGGCAGAGATTCCCGGTCAGGCCGGGATTGACGGCAGATGAGTACAGTATGTGAATCATACCTGGATAATCCGGTTTTCAAACTGGTCAGCGATACGGCAGGGGAACTTGGCGTAAGGGCGTTTGTTATTGGCGGCTACGTCAGGGACTGCTTCCTTGGCAGGCCTAACGACGACATTGACATAGTTGTAGAGGGATCCGGAATAGTGCTGGCAGAGGCCGTCGCGGCGAAGTGCGGGGCGAAGGTGAGCGTGTTCAAGAACTTCGGGACCGCAATGCTCCGCTATCACGGCATAGAACTGGAGTTCGTAGGCGCCCGCAAGGAATCCTATCACAGGGAGTCCAGGAAGCCAATCGTAGAAGACGGCACACTGGAAGAGGACCAGCTCCGAAGGGATTTCACCATCAACGCCATGGCCTTTTCCCTGCAGAAAGATGAATTCGGAGCCCTTGTAGACCCGTTCGGAGGCATCAGGGACCTCAATGACGGCATTATCAGGACCCCGCTGAACCCCGAACAGACATACAGTGACGACCCCCTGAGGATGCTCCGCGCCATACGTTTCGCATCTCAGCTGAGCACTCCGGAGCGCCGTTTCACCATAGTCCCGGAGTCCCTGGATGCCATGCGCGCCATGGCGGACAGGATGCAGATCCTTTCCAGGGAGCGCATTGTGGAGGAGATGAACAAGATGCTCCTCTCCGCAAAGCCGTCAATGGCATTCGAGCTCATGGAAGAGACCGGCCTCCTGAAACAGTTCCTCCCGGAACTCTCAAGGCTCAAAGGCGTGGAGACCGTTGACGGCAAGGGCCACAAGGAGAACTTCACCCACACGCTTCAGGTGCTGGACAACGTTGTGATGCAGGAAGCGGAACCCAACCTCTGGCTCCGCTGGGCCGCCCTTCTGCACGATATTGGCAAGCCATCCACCAAACGTTTTGTCCCAGGGCAGGGCTGGACCTTCCACGGTCATGAGGTAGTTGGCGCCCGCATGGTCCCCGCCATTTTCCAGAAGCTGAAGATGCCCCTCAATGAGAAGATGAAGTACGTCCAGAAGCTGGTGAACCTGCACCTGAGGCCCATCGCCCTCGTGGACGATGAAGTCACGGACAGTGCCGTCCGCCGCCTCCTTTTCGACGCCGGAGAAGACATCGACGACCTCATGATCCTATGCAATGCAGACATCACCTCCAAGAACCCCTCGAAGGTGGCCCGCCTCCGCAGCAACTTCGAGCGCGTAAAGGAAAAGATGGCGGAGGTTGAAGCCAAGGACGAGCTCCGCAACTGGAAAAACCCCATAACGGGGGACTACGTCATGGAAGTGTTCGGAATAGGGCCCTGCAACACAATAGGCCAGCTCAAGGAAATGGTGAAGGACGCAATTCTGGACGGCAAGATTCCGTACACCTTCGAAGCGGCAGACAAGTACATGAGGGAGATTGCCCCGTCGCTGGGGCTTGAGATGCCCGGTCAGGCCGGGCATGACGGGAAATGATAGACTCCTATATATCATATTTAAGGGACGTCCGCCGATATTCGGAGAGGACGCAGGAGCTTTACCGTGCCGCCCTGGAGGATTTTGCTGCCTGGGTTGCGGAGGATGACCCCTCAGCCGTCATTCCGGACTTGATGCGGAATCTCATTCCTTCCCGCCTCCGCCAGTACGAAGGCCATCTGATAGAGAGTGGCCTCAAGCCCAGGACCGTGCATCTGCATGTATCGGCACTGTCCGGTTTCTGCGGATTCCTCATGAAGGAGGGAAAACTGAAAGGGAACCCGGCCAAGGCCATACGCCGTCCCAAGATGGAGAAGCGGCTTCCGGAGTACTACACGGAGAAGTCCCTGGACGATTATCTGAGGGAAAGCGCACATGCGGCGGGGGAGGATGAACTGGAGATCATCCTGTCGTCCCCGGATCCGCAGAAGGATAAAGTTGCGGTGGAGCTCTACCGGCGGAGGCTGAGGAGGCTCATCGTCCTTATTCTTTATACCACCGGAATTCGCCGGGCGGAGCTTCTTGGGCTTACGGTAGGGAGCATAGACAGGGAGAGGGGAACGCTCCGCGTAAAGGGGAAAGGAGATAAAATGAGAGAAATTCCGCTCCTTCCTTCCACAAGTCAGGAAATTTCACTATATTTACAAGCAGCCGTGTCGATGGCCGGATGTGAACTGCACCCACAGGACCCTCTGCTTATCACGGAAAAGGGGAATCCCCTTTATCCGGAGTATGTAGACAGAGCCGTAAAGGCAGAACTTGGCGCAGCGCAAATCACGGGGAGAAAGTCTCCACACGTACTCAGGCACTCCCTTGCAACAGCCCTGCTGGATGAAGGAGCGGACCTGAACGCCATCAAAGAAATGCTTGGCCACGCAAACCTGGCGGCCACCCAGGTGTACACGCACAACTCCGTCGAGCGGCTGAAGGCACAATACATTAACGCCCATCCAAGGGCAAAAAACGAAGAAAGTCATGATTAACGTGAAGTCCCTCAAGTTCGACGCAGACGAGAAGCTGCTCGAATACATCGACAAAAAAGTTGGAAAAGTAGAGAAATTCTTCGACAATCTGGGAGACATTGACGTAACCCTGTCCCTGCTCCCGGACGCAGAAAACAAAAGCGTCAAGCTTCAGACCCACTTCCCGGGTGAAGACCTTATTGTGGAGCGCCAGGCCCGCACCTTTGAAGAGGCCGTGACAGACGCAGCAGATGCCCTCAAGGAGCGCATCGTCCGTGCCAAAGAGAAGAAATTCTCCAAATAAACGGTGGCTGCTGCCAAATCATATTTGGAGACGGCCCGCGAGGTCAGTTCTATACTTGAAGATGTCCGTAGAGGCATCTTCAAGTCTATCTATCTCCTCATGGGAGAGGAACCCTACTATCCGGACCTGGTCTGCGACGCCATCCTGGACAATTGCCTTCAGGAGTGGGAAAGGGATTTCAACCAGACCGTATGTTACGGCTCGGATGTAGATGCAGAAACCGTCATTACCGCAGCCCGGCGCTTCCCAATGATGGCGGAGCGCCAGCTGGTGGTGGTGAAGGAAGCCCAGCAGATGAAGTCCCTGGAGGAACTTGCGCTCTACTGCGAGAACCCTCTTGACAGTACCGTGCTGGTGATTTTGATGCACGGGGCATCGGCAGACAAGCGGCGGGCGCTGTATAAGTCGGTCCTCAAGACCGGCGTTATAGTGGAGTCCGTCCCCCTGAGGGATTATGAAGTCCCTCGCTGGATAGCATCGTTCTACGAAGAAAAGGGGCTCAGGATACATCCGGAAGCCGCCGCGCTTATGGCGGAATGCACCGGAGCGGACCTTGGCAAGATTGCCGTAGAGACGGAAAAGCTCCTGAAAAACCTCCCGGAAGGCACTGTGGAAATAGGGGTGGCCGATGTTGAGAAAAACATAGGCTTCAGCCGCCAGTACAGCATCTTCGAGCTTACCAAATGCCTCAGCTACAGGGACGCTCCAAGCGCCCTCAAGATAGCCGCCAGGATAGGGGAGACACCGCGCTTTGCCCTCCCCATGGCCGTAGCGCCGCTGTACACCCACTTCAGCCGCATCCTCAAGTACCATGCCCTCCTGCAGAAAGGCGGCCTTTCCCAGGCAGACGTTGCAAAAACCCTTGGCGTAAACCCCTACTTCATGAAGGAGTACGATGCTGCTGCACGGAATTACCCCCTCCCCAGGGCAATGAATGCAATATCCCTCCTCGCAGAATATGACTACAAGGGCAAAGGCGGCGGTGGCGGCGAGGCTACCCCTGCGGAACTACTGGTAGAGTTAGTGGTAAAATTGTTGAATTTTTAGAAAGAATTGTTGCAATTCAATAAATATTTATTAAATTTGCCGGAAAGAAGAAGCATATGAACATAATTGAGATCAAAAACGTTTCCAAGAGCTTCGGGGAGAAGGTGGCACTTGACAATGTGTCGCTGGAGATACCTGAGGGCTCTATCTTTGGTCTTCTGGGGCCAAACGGAGCGGGTAAGTCAACCCTTATCCGTATTATCAACAGAATCACCATCGCCTCCGGAGGCGAGGTCTATTTCAAAGGGCATCCCATCACCCAGGACGATGTCTCCGCTATAGGCTACCTTCCGGAGGAGCGCGGCCTCTACCGCAAAATGAAGGTTGGAGAGCAGGCTATGTACTTTGCCCAGCTCAAGGGCATGAGCGCCCAGGACGCCGCCACGGAACTCAAGAAGTGGTTCGTCCGTTTCGAGATCCAGGACTGGTGGAACAAGAAGGTTGAGGAGCTTTCCAAGGGCATGGCCCAGAAGCTCCAGTTCATCACCACGGTGGTGCACAAACCCTCCCTCATGATTCTGGACGAGCCCTTCTCCGGCTTCGACCCCGTCAACGCGGAGCTCATTCGCAAGGAAATCCTCCGCCTCAAGGATGAGGGCGCAACCATCATCCTCTCCACCCACAACATGGAGTCGGTAGAGGAACTCTGCGACCAGATTGCCCTCATCAACAAGGCCCATCTGGTAGTCACCGGCGGCACGGACGAAATCCGTCACCGTTACGGAGAGGACAACGTGGAGCTGGAATACACGGAAGGCGTGGAACGCCGCCAGGAGGTGGTCTCCCGCGAAAACGTGAATGCAAGGCTCCAGGAACTCATCGCCGCAGGTGTGAAACTTAACTCTTTCAAGGAGGTAGTTCCCCGTATGAACGACATTTTCATAAAACTTGTAACTGAGGAGGAGGCATAGCTATGAACATTTCTAAACTTGGGATCATCATCCGCAGGGAATACCTTAACAAGGTAAAGAAGAAGAGTTTCCTCATCATCACTTTCCTTGCTCCTATCCTCTTCGCTGCAATGGCCATCCTTCCCACCATCATCATGATGGGCACCAGGGAAGAGACCAAGAAAATAGGCGTCCTGGACCGCTCAGGCCTTGTTGCGCCCTATCTGGAGAACAACGACGTAACGGAATACATCTTCCTTGAAGACGTGGACCCGGATGTGGTCAAGACCAACCTCAAGGAATATGGGATCGACGTATTCCTGAGCATCTCGGAACTGGATACGGATAAACGCACAGTCACTGCAGACTGCTACTCTGAAAAGCCTCTTGGCATGGACACCGGTTCCCTCATAGAGAACCGCATCAACGACGCCGTGGAAGCATACCGTATTGAATCCTACGGCATAGAGAACCTTGAAGAGATCATGGCCGGGGTCAAATCCAACGTGAAGCTCCGCAGCTACACCGTGGATGAGTCCGGTAAAGAGACCATCTCTGAATCAGGCGTATACATGGCGGTCTCCATGATTCTTGGAATGGCCCTTTACATGTTTATCGCCATCTTCTCCGGCATGGTCATGAGCTCCGTGATTGAGGAGAAGAGTTCCCGCGTGGTGGAGGTCCTGGTGTCGTCCGTGAAGTCTACGGAGCTTTTGTTCGGCAAGATTATCGGCGTCGCCCTTGTGGCCCTCACGCAGTTCCTTCTCTGGATTGTCCTCACCCTGGCCATACTGGCCGCGGCCATGGGCATCATGGGCAAGGACAAGATTATGGGAATGATGGGAGATTCTGAGACCGCACAGATGGCAGAGATGATGGCTCCCGGCGTCAATATCCCCGGTGCCGCCATAGACCTTGAAAGCGCAACCGCCGCACTTGCGGACACCACCGCAGTCGCCGCCGGGGAGCCCACCGGAATGCAGGCCATTATGGGTACCCTTGGTAACCTCAATGTCCCCCAGCTGGTAATATCCTTCCTTCTGTTCTTCATCTTCGGATACCTGCTGTATGCGTCGCTGTTCGCGGCCATAGGCTCCTCCGTTGAGAACGAGGGAGATTCCACCCAGCTGCAGCTCCCTGTGACCATCCCGCTGGTTCTTGGCTTCTTCGTGGCCCTGTATGCGTTCAAGGCTCCGGGCAGTTCCCTGGTGTTCTGGTTCTCCATGATTCCTTTCACCTCACCAATCGTCATGCTTGCCCGCATACCCTTCGGCGTCGCTGCTTGGGAACTGATACTGTCAATAGTGCTGCTTGTCCTTACGTTCTTCGCTTGCGCATGGGCTTCGGCCAAGATATACAAGGTTGGTATTCTTACATACGGTAAAAAGTCTACCTTCAAGGACCTCTGGAAATGGCTCAAAATGAAATAAAACCAGCTCTCAATGCCATTGTATGGGTTTTACTGGCCCTTGGCGTGCTGCTTGCAATAAGGCAGGCACGCCAGGGGGACAGCCCCGTCATAGAGTGGAAAAGGGTAGCCATGGACGGTCACCGCACCGGCGCCCGGTGCGTCACGGCAGAGAACGTGGGAACCGCCCTCGGAACCTTCACTGACGATGGTTATACAGCCCCTAACGGAGTAGTCTTCCCGGAAGACAGCCCCGTCCCGGAAATCGCTTCCGTCATGATGGACGCCCAGCCAAGGCTTTCCGGTCTAAAGGCCGTTGTTGGCCACAGCGCCCGCATGATGATGAACCTCCGCACGGACCCGGACCTTCCGCTTGGAAACCTGTTTTCCGATATCCTCCGGGAGCGCGGTTCCCGTGACTTCAAGGTCCCCATGGACTTTGCCGTCGCCAACTTCGGCGGCATCCGCAGCCCCATGCCGGAAGGTGCAATCACTCTGGAAGACATCCAGTCCATGTTCCCCTTCAAGAACTACATGTGCTACGTGCAGATGAAGGGCTCCAACCTTCTGCGGCTTCTGGAGCAGCTTGCCGGAACCAAGGCTTTCCAGCCCGTTTCCGGAGTACGCGTCAAGGTCAAGGACCACCAGCTTGTGGAGGCATTGATAGGCGGTAAGGAGATTGATCCTTCGCGTGTTTACAATGTCACCACCATAGACTTCCTGCTGGACGGCGGAGACCGCATTGCAATTGGCGCCCTTGCGGAGAAAGTGGTGCTCACACATACTATGCTGAAGGATGTGATGCTTGACTACGTGATGGACTGCGAGGCAAAGGGAATTATGGTTGACGGTGCGGCAGACGGCCGCGTAGTAATGGAATAGGCCTATGAGTAAGAAGACATTATACGTTTTTGCTGCGGTTATAGTGGTTCTGTTTGCCGGAGTTGGTTTCCTTGCAGGCAAGGCAATCTTCGCCCGTAAGGCCACCATTACCATACTGCATGTAAACGACACCCACAGCCAGCTGGAACCCATCCGTTCCGGAGAGTACGCCGGCATGGGCGGTGTCCTGGAGCGAGCCGCGTACATAGACAGCGTCCGCCGTGCTGATGGCCCGGAAAATGTCCTGGTCCTCCACGCCGGAGACTTCTGGCAGGGGAGCGCATACTTCACGGAGTTTGGCGGGACTGTAGAGATTCAGGCCATGAACGCCATAGGCTACGATGCCGTAACCCTCGGGAACCATGAGTTCGACAACGGTCTTGAAGCCCTGGGTGAGAGGCTGTCTTCGCTGGAATGCCCAGTAGTGGTCTGTAACTATGACTTCTCGCCCTTCGAGGCCGGAAAGTACATCAAGCCCTGCGTAGTTGTGGAGAAGGCTGGAAAGAGAATTGGCATCATAGGTGTCCTATGCAAACTCAAGGATATGGTTGCCGGAGACATAGCGGATCGCGTTCCGGAATTTGACATGTTTTCCTCCGTCCAGAAGTATGCCGATGAACTCCGCGCCCACTGCGACCTTGTGATAGCCCTTACCCACATAGGCTACACGGAGCACAACCCCGGCGATATCACTGACCCGCAGCTTGTGGCCGCCACACGCGGCATAGACATAGTTGTTGGCGGTCACTCCCATACCTTCATGGAAGAGCCGCGCTGGGCCCTGAACCTGGACGGAAAAAAAGTCCCCATAGTCCAGACCGGCTGGATGGGGCCCTATATGGGAGAATTCAAGGTGAAGTTATAGGATATTCATTGACTGTTCACGCATTTTCTCAAGCTCGTCTTTCATCTGAACGACGAGCTTTTGTATTCCTGCGTGGTTGGCCTTGGAGCCGGTGGTGTTGATTTCGCGGCCCATTTCCTGGATAATGAAACCAAGCTTTTTGCCCGGATAGGGTTCTGAGTCAATGGTGTCAATGAAGTACTTGCAGTGCTGGCGGAGGCGGACCTTTTCTTCGTTGATGTCGTACTTCTCCAGGTAGAAGATCATCTCCTGCTCAAAACGTTCCGGGTTAACCTTGGCGCCAAGGTCTTCGATGGCCTTGCCAAGCTTCTCACGGACGGTTGTAATGCGCTCTCCCTCAAGGGTTTCAATCTGGTCATAAGAAGCCAGAATGTTCTTTATACGGGATGTGACGTCCTTATACAGCACTTCACCCTCTTGCGAACGGTAAGTGCAGACGGCATCAATTGCCTTGTCAAGGGCAGCGGAAACAGCGGGCCAGTCTTCTTCGCCAATCACATCGCCCTTCTGGCTCTGGACCACGTCCGGCAGGCGCAATATGCTGCTTGCCATAATGCTGCCCACGCCAGGGTCCTTTAGGAAGGTCTTGGTGAAGACGGTTTCCTTGTCCAGCGCATTCACGGCACTCTGCCAGTAGGAGTGGAAAACATCGGCATTAATGGTATGGGCAGCGTCGCCGCCGGTGGCCTCGAAGGTGAGGAAAAGGTCTATGGTACCACGGACCAACCTGTCTGAGAGGCGTTTACGGACTTCGATGTCCTTGTCTTTGGGGAGGAGGTTGGATTTGACGTTGACGTCGGCGCTTTTACCGTTGAGGGTGCGTATCTCGATTGTTAGCTTGCCGCCCTGGAGCAAGGCCTCTGCCTTGCCATAGCCTGTCATGGACTGAATCATATCAAAAATGCTTTTTTGCCATACAAAGTTAAGGATTTATTTGTAAATTTGTGGATAAGCACTAAATCATTGGACCATGATAGTAAAGTCATTCCTCCTAAGGCAGGATAAAACCCAGAACATCGCCACCCTGTGCGACGCTGAGACCATTGCAGTAGTAAGACCGGAAAAGAAGGTGGAGGCCCTTTTCAGGGACGCCATCCGCAAGACAATCGTGGAGAAGAAGGCTGCAAAGGAAGAGTTTTCCGCAATCAAGGAGTACTTCGAAGCAGTGGTCACCAGCCCCTCATACAAGGAAACCGTCGATAGCACGCTCTCTGCGGTAGAGTATTACCTGAGGGAAGGAATGTACGTCCAGACGTCCCCTCATGCCATTGAAGACTATGTCATGGCAAAATGCGCCCGCCTCTGCGCAGAGGCCGTAAACCAGATAGTCGGCGGCAATCTCATGGACGGCACTTCACTCATGCTCTGCCTCACGGAGCAGCACTTTGACTGGGCCGCCTCCAAGGAACAGATGGAGTCACGCCTCAAAGGGGAGAAGGGGCCCATAGTCATTTCCGGCGGCTACGGACGCCTCCACAGCGGGTATGTGGTCCGTGTGGGAAAGGACGGTTCGCACCTCATGTCGTCCCTGATTGCATCGGCAGTGGATGCCTCCTGCATAGAGTTCTACATTGAAGGAAAGATTGCCGGAGATGTAACCGCCATGACCTTTGACGAGGCCACCCACTACTGCGCCGGGGACCGCAGGCCCTTCGCCTCCTCCGCCATCTGGCCCGCCAAGAATGCAAATATCCCCATCGTTGTAAAGGATATAGACGATCCTTCCTTCGAAGGCACCATAGTCTCCTCCGGTTCCTCGCACAAGCAGGCAGTGGTGGCGGACAAGGAACTGGTCCTCATAACCGTCTACGGTACAGGTCTTCTGGGAAAGGTGGGAATGTCATCGTCCATCTTCTCCGCCATGGCCGCGGCAAAGGTGAACGTCCGGTTCATCTCGCAGACATCGTCGGAATACAGTATAAGCTTCGCAGTCAGGAGCAAGGACAAGGAACTGGCCCTGGATGCCCTAAAGGCCTTGTTCAATGAGAACCCCCTCCTCCCGCTGGACGATGTCGTTGTCCTCAATCAGGAAGTGGGAATAGTCACCGTATTCGGAAGCAAGATGCGCAAGGTTCCGGGAATCTCCGGCCAGGTCTTCGGCAAGATTGGCGCCGCCGGCATAAGCATCATAGCCTCCGCCCAGGGCGGAGAGGAACTCTCCATCTCCCTGGTACTTGATGAGCAGGATGTGGACAAGGCAGTTGCGCTGCTTAAGTGATTTTATTAGTACTTTTATCAGTGTTATTATGCGCAAGTCTTTTTATTGCCAAAAGATTCTGTTCTTTGTTTTACTTGATGTTTTGTTTACTTCTTGTCTCAAAGAGGAGCAATTAGGTAATACTGAAATTGTTATTGTTGGTTCCGAGTGTGTTGAAAGGCCCAACGGCGAGAGATCCCTTTTTGTGAAATCACCGGGACAGATAACATGGAGACTAATCAATGAGGAATCTATTAATATCAAGTATACTCCTGGTTTTGAGTATACTCTTCTGAGGAATCTATTAATATCAAGTATACTCCTGGTTTTGAGTATACTCTTCTTGTTAGGCCTATAAAGAATTCCCTTTTATATAGGGTTATCAATACAATTAAGAAAGAAAAGAAATGTTCGTCTAATATTCCACGATTATCTTTTGGAGACATAGTAGACATTTCTCAAGATGAATTGGCGTTTGATAATATGCTTTCCGAAGGAGTAGTTGTTTCTCCAGGAGTAGTTAAGCTTGATTCATTATATATAATTGATGGCGATATTGTTATGACTGAAACTGACTATTTGAGATCTATCGCTGTTAAGTCAGGTTATAAGAACACTTTTTATTGGTCTGATTGCAACGTTTATTATACATATGCTCCAGGCTTTACAGAAGGATTAAAAGTCCAACAGGCCATTCCGTATTTTGAGAATCACACAGGTCTTCATTTTATTTATGGAACATCATCTAAAGGTTACATAGAGTTTTTTATGGGCGGGGGCACATTTTCTACGTCAACGGGTAAAACAGGAGGAAAGCAGCAGATCAGTTTAAAGTCAACCACACAATATGGGAGCGTTATACACGAGATTGGGCATGCCCTAGGTCTCATTCACGAGCAACGACGTCCAGATAGAGATAACTATGTGGTGGTTTATACTGAGAATATTATTGATGATGAATTGGAACAGTTTGATAAGTACTTATCAACAGAGGCAACATGCCATGGTGAGTTTGACTTGAATTCTGTAATGATGTATAGCTCACTGGCTTTTTCCAAGAATGGACAGTATACTATGAAGACAGTAGATGGTGCTGTTTTTGGTAATCAAAGAGATTCTCTTTCTCTCGGTGATGTCGCTTGTTTAGCGTCTTTGTATGGCCCTCCTTATCAGAAATATGATGTTACTAGAACAATTGTTCGTGATGAGGTTTGGGGGATATACGAGTATTATGAGTATTACGATACCTATACTGTTAGTTATTACCAGAATCCAGATTTTACAAACCCTGCATCACTAACATATCCCCGCCCTGTCTCATTGGGTAAGGATATATACTATTATGATGATCATTTTGATCAGTATATGTCTGATACTATAGAGTACAATGTGGTTGTACCTGCTGGATGTCATTCATATAACATCGCAGTTTTATATAGTAGTCAAAACTATATAATGAGTAATCCATCTGATTATTTTGTTCAGTCATTATCTCTTTTTTAATTGCTAGTTTGATGAAAGGTCTTCGCGTAGTTGCATTGCTTTGTTTGTCGGTGGTTTTTGGATGCACTCATACTACTAGTCCTTCCAAACCATTTACAATCATTGACGAAGAATATGATTGGTTTCTGGATCCTGAGAGCGGATACAGGTGTTTTCTAGGAGTAGGAGCTTATTCTTTTGGGATGGAATTTCCAGAAGTGTTCTTGTATGTATATGATGCAGGCGGAAATGTACTGAAAGAGAAGCCTGGGCTTGCGATGACAGAGAACGGTGTGATAGTAAATGGTATTCTCTTTTATTATTATGATATTCCAGAGGAGTGGTATGGTCGGCTCGTTTATATAATCTTCAATAGTGAAGATATTTGTCTTAATGATGATCCTTTCCCCTTTGAGCTTAAAGATACCAGATCACTTTGGTTCATGATAAAGAATACCGAAATAAGCGAGATTCCGGCACAAGCAAGCAGTCGTTTAAAAAACTAGATCAAAGCTTATCCGTGACAGTAAGTAATTGACTATTAGTCACATAAAAAATTGTCCCTAGGTCAAAAGGCCTAGGGTCAATTGTATAATGTAAAGTAAATCAGGCGGTTACTATCACGGGCTACTTGATAATCCCTTCCTCCCTGAACACCTTTGTCAGTGCATCCACGGCGCGGTCTACCTGTTCGCGGGTGTGGGTGGCCATGAGGGAGAAGCGTATCAGGGTGTCCTGGGGGGCACATGCCGGGGGAATGACGGAGTTGATGAAGACACCCTCGTCAAAGGCCCTCTTTGTGACGATGAAGGTCTTCTCCAGGTCACGTACGTAGAGCGGGATAATGGGGCTCTCCGTTTCTCCAATCTCAAAGCCAGCCTCGCGGAAACGCTTTAAGGCATAGTTTGTTACGTCCCAGAGTTTCTCTATGCGCTCAGGCTCTTTCTGTATGATGTGAAGGGCCTCAAGGGCGCTGGCGGTTGCCGCCGGGGTGTCCGATGCCTGGAAAATATAGGTACGGGCGGTGTGGCGGAGGTAGTTGATGATAGTGCTGTCAGCAGCAATGAATCCGCCAATTGCGGCAAGGCTCTTGGAGAAGGTGCCCATGATGAGGTCTATCTCATCCGTGAGGCCGAAGTGGTTGCAGACGCCGCGTCCCTGCTTGCCGAAGACGCCAAGGCCGTGGGCTTCGTCCACCATGATGACCACGTTGGGGTACTTGTGCTTGAGCCCCACAATCTCCGGGAGCTTTGCAAGGTCTCCTTCCATGGAGAACACGCCGTCTACTACTATCAGCTTCACGGCGTTTCTGGGGCAGCGGTGGATGCAGCGCTCCAGGTCCTTCATGTCGTTGTGCTTGTAGTGGAGGCTCTTGGCAAAGGAAAGGCGGCGGCCGTCAACGATGGAGGCGTGGTCCCTGTCGTCACAGATTATGAAATCGTTGCGGGTGAGGAGCTGGGGGATTACGCCGCTGTTCACGGTGAAGCCGGTAGAGAAGACAAGGGTTTCGTCCTTGCCCACGAACTCTGCGAGCTCTTTCTCAAGCTGCACGTGGATGTCAAGCGTTCCGTTGAGGAAGCGTGATCCGGCGCAGCCGCTGCCGTATTTCTTGAGGGCTTCGATTCCGGCGTTGATTACTCTTTCGTCTCCGGTAAGACCCGTATATGCATTGGAACCAAACATCAGGATCTGGTGTCCGTCCATGGTTACTTCTGTTCCCTGCTTGCTGGTTATCTGCCTGAAATAAGGGTAGATGCCCTTTTCCATCATCTGCTGGGGCAGGTCATATTGAGCCAGTCTTGTATGTAAAATATCCATCTTAGTCTGATTTTAGTACGTGGCAAAGTTACGAAAAAAAATGAATATGATATTAAATGCGTATTTTTTGCTAACTTTGAAGGTTAAAACAATTAATATGGAAGACCGAAAGCTAAACTTTCTTGAAGAAATCATCGAAAAGGACCTCGCGGAGGGCAAGGTAGACTCTGTAATGACCCGTTTCCCTCCGGAGCCCAACGGATACCTGCATCTTGGCCATGCCAAGAGCATCTGCCTCAACTTTGGCCTTGCCCAGAAGTATGGCGGCAAAACCAACCTCCGTTACGATGACACAAACCCCACGAAGGAAGATACGGAGTACGTAGACTCCATCAAGGAAGATATCAACTGGCTTGGCTTCCAGTGGGACAAGGAACTGTATGCCAGCGACTATTTCGACCAGCTTTACGAGTGGGCGGAAGACCTTATCAAGAGGGGTCTCGCCTATGTTGACGACCAGACTCAGGAGCAGATCCGCGAAAACCGCGGCACCGTGGACAAGCCCGGCACACCAAGCCCCTGGAGAGACCGCAGCGTGGAAGAGAACCTCCGTCTCTTCCGCGAGATGAAGGCTGGAAAGTACGCGGAAGGGGAAAAGGTACTCCGTGCAAAGATAGACATGGCCCACCCCAACATGATGTTCCGCGACCCTCTCCTTTACCGTATCAAGTTTGCCCATCACCACCGTACCGGTGACAAGTGGTGCATCTACCCCATGTATGACTACACCCACGGCCAGTGCGATTCCATAGAGCATATCACCCACAGCATCTGCACCCTGGAGTTCGACGTCCATCGTCCTTTGTACGACTGGTTCATAGAGACCCTGGGCATCTATCCTTCCCATCAGTATGAGTTCGCGCGCCTGAACCTCACCTATACCCTGATGTCCAAGCGCAAGCTCCTGGAACTGGTCCAGAAGGGCCTGGTAAGCGGTTGGGACGATCCCCGTATGCCCACCCTCTGCGGTGTTCGCCGCCGCGGCTATACCGCCAACGCCCTCAAGATGTTCTGCGACAAGATTGGCGTTTCCAAGCGCGACCAGCTCATGGACATCCAGCTCCTGGAGTGGTGCGTCCGCCAGGACCTCAACGAGCGCTCTAACCGCTACATGGTGGTTCAGGACCCCATAAAGCTCACCATTACCAACTGGCCGGAGGGCAAGGTGGAGTGGTTCAACTGTCCCCTCAACCCTGCAGACCCGGACGGAGCCAAGCGCCGCGTTCCCTTCACCGGCAACCTTCTCATAGAGAGGGCAGACTTCATGGAGGACGCCCCTAAGAAGTTCTTCCGCCTCAAGCCAGACGGTGAGGTCCGCCTCAAGTATACCTACATCGTAAAATGCAACGAGGTCATCAAGGACGATGATGGCGAAATTGTGGAGCTCAAGTGCACGTATGATCCGTCTCCGGAGTATCGTCCCGTCAAGGGAACCATCCACTGGGTGGCTCAGGAATTCGCCCGCGAGCTGGAACTCCGCAACTATGACCGCCTCTTCACCCTTGCAGACATGTCCCAGGTGCCGGAAGACAAGGACTACAAGGACTTCCTGAACCCGGAAAGCCTTGTCATAGCCAAGGGCTATGCAGAGCCCGCCCTTCTGGACGATGCCTCCGGCATAGCCGTCCAGTTTGAGCGCACCGGCTACTACGTCAAGGACAAGGATTCCACGGAGGACAGTCCCGTCTTCAACAAGACCACGGCACTGAAAGATTCATACAAACCGGAGTAGCATCTTCGTCTTTCCCGGCCAGACCGGGAATCTAACATGCCAGATAAATCGGTAATATCGGAAAACAGCAGGAGGATAGCGCGAAACACTATCCTTCTGTATTTCCGTATGCTTGTGATGCTGGTGGTAGGGCTGTTTACCTACCGCGTCATCCTGCGGTCGCTGGGAATTACGGACTACGGCGTTTACGGCGTGGTGAGCGGCGTGGTGACGGCGTTCATGCTGGTTATGAATACCGTTACATCGGCAATAAGCAGGTATATCACCGTGGGGCTTGGGAAAGGGGACCTGGAGCATCTTCGGAAGGTGTTCGGGACCTCGCTGGTGATTATGGCGGGGTTCTGCATACTCATAGTGGCGCTGACGGAGACAGTTGGCCTTTGGTACCTCAATAACAAGATGGTTATTCCTTCAGAGAGGCTGGAGGCGGCGCACGCGGTGCTGCAGACGTCCATGCTGGTACTCATGGTCAACCTCATGTGTGTGCCGTACACGGCGGTTATTACCGCCCATGAGCACATGAGCGCATATGCCTACATAAGTATCCTGGAGGCCATCCTGAAACTTGCCGTGGCGTTTGCCGTGTGGTACTTCGCCGGTGATAAGCTGGTTCTGTACGCATGGCTTCTGCTGGCGGTGGCGCTGCTGGTCCGCGGAGCGTTTGCCGCTTACAGCATGGCACGCTTCAAGGAGTCCAGGACAGGATTCCGTTTCCATGGCCCGCTGGTGCGGGAAATGGGTGCCTTTGCGGGATGGAACTTCGTTGGAAGCGGCACCTACATGCTTAACACCCAGGGTATAAACCAGCTCATGAACCACTTCTTCGGGGTGGGAATGAATGCAGCCCGCGGAGTGGCGGACAAGGTGGAATCCATCGTCCGGCAGTTTGCAACCAACATTGCCATGGCGCTGAATCCCCAGCTGCAGAAATCCTATGTCAGTGGCAACCTTGACTATGCATACGAACTGGTATGCAAGGGTTCCAAATACTATTTCTGGATACTGTTTGTTCTGAGCGTTCCGTTCATAACGGACTCTGAAACTATTCTTCGCCTGTGGATAGGGGAGGTTCCCGCAGAGGCTGCTCTTTTCACAAAGCTTACGCTGGTTAGTTTCCTTGTGGATTTCACGCCAAACACGCTTGTGGTTCTGCAGCAGGCCCACGGCAAGGTTGCGAGGTTCTATCTGCTGTCATCGGCAGTGGCCGTGCTGGCTTTCCCATGCGCCTGGATCATGTACCGCTGTGGCCTGCCGGCATGGACAGGGTATGCGGCGTTCATCGGCTTCTATATCCTTAAAGCGGCCATGATGCTGGCTGTGACTCACCGGGAGGCAGGCCTGCCGGTAGGGAAGTACCTTCGCGAGGCACTGTTCCCGGCCGTCTTCCCCAGCGCCATAGTGGCACTTGCTATATGGCCTCTGACACATCTTGTGCCGGTTACATGGTGGCGTTTCCTTCTTGTAGCTGCTCTTGGAGTTCTGCTTCTTGCAGTGGCGGTCTGGAATTACGGTCTCACTTCCGGCGAGAAGGCCTTTGTCAAGAGCAAGCTGCCATGGGAAAAGTAATCTACACCGTCCTCACAGGCGGGTATGACCGCCTTGAGCAGCCGCTTGTGACGGATCCCGGGTACCATTACGTGTGCTTCGGGGACACGGCCGGCGCTGCCGGCGTGTGGGAACTCAGGGAGATTCCATTCGAGGGCACTCCCGTGATGCGCGCCCGCTGGGCCAAGATGCATCCGCACATCTTGCTGCCGGAATACGATTATTCCGTTTTCATGGATGCAAATCTGTGCGTCAGCGGTGCAGAGTTCTATGGTTTTATCGGCAATGATTCCGTGGCCGTCCTTCAGCATCCGGAGCGTGACTGCGTGTGGGAAGAACTACGTTATTGCTATCTTAAGGATAAGGTTTCCACAGGGTCTGCTTTCAAAGTGCGCAGACAGCTTCGGGACATGCCGCGGCACTGGGGACTTTCAGAGACCAATATTCTCCTGCGCCGGCATAATGACCCATCAGTGATTGCGCTGGATGAGTTATGGTGGAAACTGCTGGTGGAGTCCGGCGGGTCGCGTGACCAACTGGTTTTCACACCGGCTCTCCATAAGCTTGGGATGAAGCCTTCGTTGCTTTTTGGCCCCGGCCTCAATGCCCGCAACGTGCCTTTTGTCAATTACACCCTTCACCCTTTGACTGGCCGCGAGAACACTCCCGGCAAGCTGAACTGGACAAATGTGAAGTATAATCTCCGCCTCCTGTGGAGAAAAGCCGTCCTGCCATGCCTGAAGTAAGTGTTGTCATAGTGAGCATGAATCGTCCGGACATTCTTTTCCCCTGCCTGGACAGCCTCCGCAGCGGTAACGAGGAATGCATCCTTGAGACCATGGTGGTGGCATATCAGTTCACTCCGGAGAACCTTGCGTTGATGGCGGAGAAGTATCCGTGGGTAACAATAGTTCCGTCTGACGGGATACGCGGCTTTGCGGAGAACAACAATCTGGCCCTCAGGTGTGTGAAAGGCCGGTTCTGCTTTATCCTCAACGACGACACCATAGTCCCGCCGCATGCCGTGCACAGTCTTATGGAGGACTTTCGCGGCCTCCCCGAAGATGCTGCAGCCCTGAGCCCCGCCATCCGTTTCCCTGACGGCCGTCTCCAGACCTGCGGCCGCGGTCCATGGAACTCCTGGCGCTACGCCCTTCACTATCTTCATCTGGTGGATGAGTCCAAGCCTTCCAGGTGGAATGTGGTTTCGAGCGGAAGCCGGGAGGCAGGAGTCGAGAAATCTCTGTTTCAGACATATACGCTGAACGGGGCGTGTTTCCTGATCCGGACAGATATCTTCCGTCAGGCCGGATGGTTCAATCCCAGGTATTTCTTTACGCCGGAGGACATCGCCCTTGGTCATGTCTTGAACGGCCTTGGGTATTCCGTGTGGGCAGACCCCTCCGTATCCATCACGCATATTGCAGGCGGTTCCGTCTCCGCTATGGAGCAGGCCATCAAGCCCGCCCGTGTCCGCGGCTCCCTCCTGTTCTACGGCGAGCCGCTCTGGCTAAGGCTCTTCATTTGGTTCTATGAGGCTCTACGTTTTTTGAAGCACACGGTTGTTCTTTGGATTTCTCCGCGCACTTCGCAGGATGAACCTGCCATATCGGGAGGGGACCGGAAAGTTGCCGGAGCACAGAAGTCTGAAATCATGCGCCAAACGGCCCTGAACGTCATGAGAACGGTCTTTTCCACCCTTTCTCCCAAAGAAATCTTCATCCGTTTCAAGCCATGAAAAGAGTCCTTGTCATAGTCGTCACATACAACGGCCTTCCCTGGCTTGACCGCAGCCTCGGCTCCGTTACCCTCGCCTCCAGTGCTGGTCCCCCCTCTCCAGCTGCGGGTACCGGTCCAAATAATTGCAGGGTACCATCAAATACGGCTTTTTTTGCGGGTACCGGTCCAGAAATTGGACCCCTACCTGCAATTGACGTGTATGTTGTAGACAATGATTCTACTGATGGTTCGGCAGACTTCGTGAAGTCACACTTCCCGTCTGCCAAACTGGTGCGGAGTGCTGAGAACCTTGGCTTTTCCAAAGCCAACAATCTTGGCATGCAATACGCCCTTGACCACGGCTATGACTACGTCTACCTGCTTAACCAGGACGCCTGGCTTGAGCCCGGCGCCATGGAAAAGCTTGTGGCCGCAGCAGAAGCACATCCGGAGTACGCCGTCCTCAGCCCCCTGCAGATGACGGACGGCTATATCTCCCTGGATAAGGAGTTTGCAAAGTTGGTTCCGGAGGATATACAGTTCCGGAAACAATACCACCCTCGGTTTAGAGGGAGGGGGCCATTTATGGGAAGGGGCGGCGCGGCCGGAGTTTTAGGAACCGTAAATCATCCGGAAGTGGTTGACGTGAAAAGGGTTATGGCGGCGCACTGGCTGGTGAGGGTGGACGCAATCAGAATGATCGGCCTGTTTAACGAGATCCTGTTCCCGCTGTACGGTCAGGATGACAACTGGTGCCACAGGGCAAGGTATATGGGGTACAGGATTGGCATCGTCCCTCAGGCGCGTGCCGTGCATGACAGGGCTCAGCGGAAAGAAGACAAAGACAGGCTCATATTCCGTAATTACTACACCGGCTCCCTGGTGCGTCTTGCCAACCCTAATGTCCCCATGTGGCTATCGTACCTTTATATACTGCCATTTACCCTGGTCAAAGCCGTCAGATACCGCTCCCTGAAGGTCTTCGCCTCCTTCTTCCGCCTCCACGCCCAATTCCCTGCCATCCGCACCCTTCGCTCCAATCGGTAACGGCCTCCCGTTGCCGTCACCAGCGATGCCCCTCTCGTGACGTTTATGTCACCCCCGGCCACGTTTTGCTGCGTTTTCGTGGCCTGGCATGACATGTCCGTCACCCCCGGCCACGTATTTACGTGTTTTTGTGGCCCGGCATGACATGTCCGTCACCCCCGGCCACGTATTTACGTGTTTTTGTGGCCCGGCATGACATGTCCGTCAC
>Ga0129306_1001287_pt1 | contig 29437 bp, 35 predicted proteins | sample P827metagenome_FD_94438 | JGI IMG/M metagenome (GOLD analysis project Ga0129306, IMG submission 94438) | Capybara group fecal microbial communities from Wisconsin, USA - P827 metagenome | ecosystem: Host-associated > Mammals > Digestive system > Large intestine > Fecal | place: USA: Wisconsin...
GCCCTCCGTCATCTGCGAAAGCTCAGGCATATATTTGGTCCGGATGGCCGCCAGATCCGTCTCGGTCTCCGTAGGCATCCCGAACCGCCAGCCCAGCGCGATCTCCGGCTTCAGCAGTCCCCGAGCCACCATGTCAAGATAGTCAGCCCAGGTCTTGTCCTCGTCGTAGAGCACGCCATTGCCCCAGTCAATGGACACAGCGCCCTCGTCAACCTCATGTGCTCCCGGGATCTTGTAGAGCTGGCCCAGGACGCCACACAGCCTCACCGTGTCCTTTACAGCCTGTGTCCAGACCTCCTGAAGGTCGATGATGGTCAGGTTGTAGTCGCCCTCGCTGCTGGTAACCTCCTTGGCTGTCCTCTCCTGGGCCTCCACCTCGGACAGCAGACCTCGCTTGATCCCGATGACGCTCTCCACATTGCGGAGATATTCTCGCTTTCGGTTCAGAAAGGATTCCTCGCGCAGTTCTGGAGAGAAGATTGTCACGCCCACGTTTTCCGGTGAATCATCCAGTCCGACGAACACATGGTCCGTGAATCTGCGCTTCCCGTCCTCGCCGCGCTGCATCAGGTCGGCGGATGCGATGATGCGGGACTCCCCACGTTCAAACTCGCCGTTGATCTGCGCCTCGTTGCGGTCGATATTGTGGATCAGTCCTACGGCGGCTGCGTACACGCTCACACCGTCCGGAGATCCGTCAACTGTGTTCTCGATTGGCATCCGCATATGGACCAGACCGAGGCCGCCCAGTGGGACGGGATAGGTATACTCGTCCGGAAGATCAGCATACCGTGGCAAGCTCTTCAAACTGACAGGTTGGCCGATATTGCCATCGTTTTCGGAGCTGAAAAGGCGGTTTCGGATGGTCAGGCGGCCATCTGCTCCAACCGTACGGCGCTCCAGCAGAGTGTAATAGCGGCTCCCCTCCACTGTTTGCTCCACGGTCCCGATATCCACGGGCCGGTTCTCAGCGTCCCGGCCAAAGACAAGAACGTTGTCCCGGCGGATGACCGACATTCCCCAGCGCTGCGCCAGCGGGAACGGCTTTAAGTATGCCTCGCCGCCCACCATGAGCATCTGCATAGCCTTGCTTCGCTTTCTGGCGTCCAAGGAGTCAAGGACCAGCTGGGCGTACTCGTCGTCGCTGGTAGCCTGGTACTCGCCAAAGCAGGTCTTGGTCAGTTTATTGACAACCGTGTTGGCGATGCGCTGGCACGGGTCGCAGTCCTTGGTCGCTTCCCGGTCATAGTAGAGCTGGAACCATTCGTTGATAGCCTTACGCATGGCCTGAGAGGTGCAGTCCTTCGCCTTAAAAGCATCCTCAAGGCTGTATGGAGTTTTAAGCGCCGTGAAAATGCTCATTGCTGTTTTCCTCCGGTGTTGATGATAATGCGGCGCTGTGCGCGGATTCCGCGCTCCAGGCCGTCGATATATGCGTCACGCTCACGGATTCCAGCATTCAAGCGGTCGATCTCCGCCTTCAGCTGCTGGTTCTCCCGGAACACAGTGTCCTTGGCATATGCCGGGAGGAACTGATTAATCAGCCATGACTTAAAATTATTCAGCATACGCCATCATCCCTCCGAGCAAGTCTCTCGCATTCCTATCACGGGACAGGACCGTTGTGCAAAAATATCGAATATCGTCCATGGCGTGGTCGTTTTCCTTTACAGGCTTATCCACCTCGCCTTTATCGTCCCAGCGGTACAACCCAAACTCACGGATGGAGTCCCTGCAGTTGCTTCCGATTCGTATTACCCCGGCCTTGAGCATGGCGGCTGTGACGCGAATACCAGGCAGAACATCGTTCCGCGCTTTCCGGACGGAGAACCGCCCATGCCGCCGGATGGTTTCTATAAAGCTGGCCGCCGATGGGTCTACTACCACGGTGTCTATGTATCGGTCACCCGCTAGCTTCTCCAGCTCGTCGTAATACTCCTCGTCGGTTTTCATGCGGCCAGTCTCACGGCCGGAGAAGTAATACTCGCTGATCCTGACTGCGTGGCCATCCTTCACATGCCACAGGCCAGCAGAAAACGGATTCAATGTGCCGTAGTCGCAGGAGATGTAATACCTACCGCCTGACGGAATAGCATCTGTCGCGTGGACCGCTTGGTCAAAAAAGCTGTAAATAAGCCCATCCGCCACACACCACTCGCCCAGGATGTACCGGCGGTAGAACACGCCATCGAACATCCTCTCGTAGCGCTCCCGGATCTCCGGGGCCAGGCTTAGGTTGTCCGACATGGTAAAGTGAATGTGCAGTGCGTTCTGTTCCTTGGACCTCAGTACCCAGTTTTTATAAAACCAGTGTTCCGGCCCTTCCGGGTTGCAGTTGAACCACAGCTTGGACCCATGGACCGAACACCGGGCGCACGCCTGTTCAACGAAGGACCTTGGCATGAGGGCAACCTCGTCCAGCAAAGCCCCGGCCAGAGTAATGCCCTGGATCAGCATGTAGGAGGACTCATCACGGCCGCCAAAGAGGAAGTAGCTATTTTCCCGCCCGCAACCGTCTGAGACGATGAGCTTGTTTTCTGCTCTCTTCTCCACGATCTGGAGATCATCCGGTACCCACTCCCGCAGATTCAGGACGATGTTCCGCCGCAGAGACTCCACCGTCTTGCCGCAGATGGCAAACTTCTGCCCGTCGAATTCTGCCATACTCCACAGCAGGAAACCGACCGTCATACAAACAGATTTCCCAGACCTGATGGATCCGTCGCAGATGATAGCGTCCCGGCTGCGGAATTTAGGCTGATTCCACCAGAGCATTGCAAGGCGCTGGCGCTTACTCAACTTCCGGTAAATCATCTGTGTCAATCTCCTCGGTATCTCTTATGGCGTCGAGCAGATTGTTCTTCGTGCTCTGCCCCTGTCCGCCCTTTCCATCGAACAGACCAAGGTGCTTGCCCAGCAGCTCCAAGGCCCTCAGTTTGCTCGCATATTTCAGCTTGGAGTCCGTGTAATCCGCGGCTTTTGCGAACGCAACTTTTCCAAGTTCCTCCATCACCTTGTCTTGGGTGATTTCTGTCCGGTTCTCACGATCCTTAATGGCTTTTTGAATTGCGTCCAAAACGTTATTTTTCGTTATCAACTGCCGCCCAATATTCGGGTCTTTATACCCAGCTCTCGCGGCGGCCTGCGTAGCATTCAGATCCACCAGGTACTCGGACACAAAGCGCTTCTGCTTTTCTGTTAATGCCACACTCACCACCTCTCACTCAAAAATCATTACCACCGCAGCCTCCCGCCCTGACTATCAATGCGATGGACTTTCCCGCCGGTCTCCCGGCACTCCTGTGGAGGGAGATTCGGGACTTGAACCCGAGGCACTACAGCTCCAACCAACTGAGCTAATCTCCCGTTTGTTCCCGGCTCAGCAGAATTGCACTGCGGCGCCTGCGATCTGTGCAGGCGAGCCACTTACCGGGTAGTTGGCTTATGTAGAAAGAGGAGGACAACTAAACGGAGGAGCGCAGGAAAAAGCAAAAACCGTACTCCTACGCTCCTCATGCTATCACAAGTATTTGGCTTTTTAAGGCCAACATTCAATCCAACATGCCTCTGTATTTTCCAACCAGCATGATGAATTCTGTGTGCCAGCGCCTGGCTGTTCTTTCGCTCACATGGACCTGCATCGCCGCCCCTTCCAGTGTGTGCGTCCGGCTCCAGAACACAAGGTCAACTACCATCAGGCGGTCAGCCCCGTTATCAAGGCGCTCGGTGGCTTCAACGGCGGCCCTTACGGCCTCTTTCTCACGCAGGGCGACACCGGATACCTCCGCATCCGTCAAGCTTGGATACCGGCGGATGACAGCCTTTATGTAGCCCCACCAACTGTAGCGTGGTTTGCTCAATGATTCTTCCTCGCTTTCTCGATCCTGACCTTCAGAGCCTGCATCAGCGCCTCCTGGGTGTCGCCCTTGCTGTGCAGCGACGCCACCACGTCCTCGTCCATGCCGCCCTGGACCACCAGCAGGTGAGATATCACCGGGTATTTCTGCCCCTGGCGGTACAGCCGGGCATTGGCCTGCTGATACAGCTCCAGCGCCCAGTTGGGATATCCGAACCAGATCTCATGGTGGCCCCCCTGCTGGAGGTTCAGCCCATAGGCACAGCTGGCCGGATGGGCTAGCAACACATCCACCTGTCCGGCGTTCCACGCAGTCTCGTCATCGGGTCCGCCGTAGACCCGAACCCTAAGCCCTGATTTGGCCAGGGCCCCCACCAGCCTGTCCCGTTCATGCTGGAACCAGTAGAATACCAAGGCGTGTTCCCCGTGCAACTGCTCGATGACCTCCAGGAAGGCCTCGATCTTGCAGCTGTGGATCTCCATAGCCTGCCGGCTGTTGTCGTACACAGCCCCGCTGCACAGCTGAAGCAGCTTCCCATTCAGCACCGCGGCCGTGCCAGCGGTCACCGTCTGCTCGTCCACCTCCAGCAACATCTCCTTCTCCAGCTTGCCGTAGGCCTTCTTGGCCCTCTCGTCCAGGACCACCGGCACAACGTCCTCGATGTACTCCGGAAGCTCCAGATAGTCCTCTGCATTCATGGACACGCAGATGTCGGAGATGGCCTCCCGGATCCTGACGTCTGCCCCCTGCTGGGGCGAGTATGTCCTGTACATCTGCCCGGGATGGGAGTAGTCCTGGGTAAAGAAGGCGTCCCGGTAACTGGAGATGGTCTTGCCCAGTCGTGTGCCGCCGTCCAGCAGATAGATCTGCGCCCACAGGTCCTCCAGGCCGTTTGGCGCCGGTGTCCCGGTCAGCTCCACCAGCCGGGTGATCCGGTCGCGCACCAGCTTCAGCGCCTTGAACCGCTTGCTCTGATGGTTCTTGAAGCTGGAGGACTCATCCAGCACCACCATGTCGAATGGCCAGGCGTTGCGGTAGTAATCCACCAGCCAGGGGACGTTCTCCCGGTTGATGACCCACACGTCCCCCGGCGTGTTCAGCGCCTGGATCCGCTTCCGGGAACTGCCCAGCACCGGGATGATCCGCAGATGCTTCAGGTGGTCCCACTTCTCAGCCTCCCGGCTCCAGGTGGCCTCGGCAACTTTCTTCGGAGCCACAACCAGGCAACGGGCCACCGCCCAACGGTTGAACCGCAGGTCGTTAACGGCAGACAGCGTGATGACGGTCTTGCCCAGGCCCATATCCAGAAAAAGCCCCAGAAACGGGTCGGAGATGATCCGTTCGATGGCATATCGCTGGTAGCTGTGCGGTATGAACTTCACGCCGTGAACACCTCCTCCACGAACTGCTTCACCTGGTCCAGCCCTTTCAGAACCCGGATGTCGGCTCCCCGTTTCTCCAGCTCCGACCGCTGCCACTTCTGCAGGTTGGACAACCGCCCCACCTCGGTCTTCAGCTCCACATAGATGGTCCGGCCGCCTGGTGTGATAACGATCCGGTCTGGCACCCCTGGATTTCCCGGAGAAACGAATTTATAGCACAGCCCGCCCCGGTCCCGCACCATACGTACCAGCCGGGCCTCGATTGCTGACTCTTTCATTTTGATCCTCCCTCGCGCGCGTGCGCGCACGCGCGCGTATCATGTGTGTGTACAGGCGGGTCAGGGGGTATATATGCTCTCTATTTCTCTATTTTTATATTTAATAGAAAAAAGATGTTACCTTGTTACCTTCCTACTGCCACAACGGTTTCAGCGGTAACTTTAAACTGTTACCCAATGATACCTTGTTACCGATTGAATGTTACCTTTTGCCAATGTTACCCGTCGAATGTTACTCACGCACGAAGCCCCGCTGCGCTCCGCAGTACCCGAATTTCAACGCACTCGCTGAGCGCTTCCACCCAGGTGCTGCGGCGATAATGCCGTTGATCTCCTGTGTGTCCGCATACCGCATGTCTTTCTTCAGACCGTCGAACAGCTCGCACCAGATTTCAAGGGCGCACACCCGGTCTCTGGGTCCGAGTTCCGTGTCCCCAGCCACGTTTCCGCCCCAGAACATTCTCCGTCGATCCAGAGGCCAGGTGGACCAATCCCGGGGCACCTGGCGCTCCAGGAAGTCCAGGATCAGCCCCTCCCGGGCGCTGACCTCACGGTGGTCCTCCTGCTGGACCTTGGCGGCGTCAGCCAGATCTCCGGCCAGATACAGTGGCTCCCCCAGCCTCCAGCGGGTCACTGCTTCCGCCCACAGCTGGTCCAGCTCAGCGTCCAGGTCGTTCCACACGCTTTTTGTGACCGGCCGCTTGCCCGCGTCTATGGGCCAGAAACGACGGTTCCCGGTCTTGTCCTGCAGGTAATCCCCTGTGTTCGTCGTGCCGAAGAACACGCAGCAGCGGGGCATCTCCTTGACGTGGCGTCCGTAAGCGGCGCGGAAGCGGTCCGCCCTCTGGCTCAGAAACTGCTTGATCCGGGAGACGTCTGTCCGGCGGAAGGCGTCCAGTTCGGAGATCTCCACCAGCCACACGCCCTGGAGAAGCTCACTGGCCTCCTTTCCCTCGAAGGTCCGGATACTATCGTTAAACCACCCCCGGCTCATCTTATCCAGCAGGGTGCTTTTGCCGATGCCCTGGGGCCCGGACAGGATGGTCATGTTGTCGAATTTAATGCCGGGGCACATTGCCCTGGCCACGGCGGCCGTAAAGGCCTTCCGGGTCACAGCCCGGACGTAGGGCGTATCCTCCGCCCCTAAGTAGTCGATAAAGAGCGTGTCCAGCCGGGGCGTCCCGTCCCAACTCAGGCCGCTCAGATAGCCCTTGACCTCGTTGAAAGCGTGCTTCTCGCTGTGCAGGGACAGAGCGCCGTCTATCTTGCTGGTGCCGGTGATCTGGTAGGTCTTCTCCAGATACCAGTACAGGCCCTGGTTGTCGTTATCGCTCCAGAGCCGTCGCTCTCCCCGCTCGGTCCACGGCAGAGGACCGAGCACCTCGCCCCGGCCGGCGAAGGCGTTCATGGCGAACTTGTCCTTCAGACGCGGGTCGTGTTCCAGGATGATCCACACGTTGTCCATGGTGGACTGAGGAAGACCGGACCTCGGGCTGATCCGCAGCTGCTGCATCCAGCTGGCGTCGGTATCGGCATCCGGTTCCGTCGGCACAGCGCTGAAGCCTTCCGTGGCCTCCTGCCAGCGCTCCTGCAGCAGCAGGCCAGACACCTTGGGATCTCCCGTGGCCGCCTCACACATAGCTGAGTAGCTGGGCAGGCGGTTGACCGGCGTTCCAGGCGCTGCCTCGTCATCCCTGTCCCCGAAGCGGTGGATCCGCACCAGGTCAAAGGCATTGACCAGCTTGCCGCCGCAGGGGTCGGTGGCGTGGTGGGAGTAGAGGAACTTGCCGTTGTCGTAGAGGACGGCGCCGCCGGTGGTGGAGCCGCCGGTGAAGGTGAAGCGTCCGGGCATGGTGTCCACTGTATCATAGACGCCGGGCAGGAAGGCAGCCATGGCTGCCTCGATGTCGTATACCCGGCAGAAAGCGCCCACCACGCCCTTTTTCGTGAGAGGGTCCCCCTGCTTGGCCGCCAGCCTGGCCGGGCTCACGGCGCCGGGAGCGGAGGGCCAGGAGGTGAAATCGCGCCAGTCAGCGTATGTGGAAAGCAGGCCGTCCACGGACAGCATGGGCTTGTCCGCGGCATAGTAGATGTATTCAGCGTCGGCGCAGCAGCTGGGCCAGTACATCAGCCGGGAGGCCTCGAAGGTGGTGGGGTCGGCCAGGGGCATACCGATCATCTCGGCCATGCGCCGGGCGCACGGCTCATACTCGTCGGCGGAGCAGGTCCGGTCCATGGGCAGCAGTACCCGCAGGCGGGGCGCCGACGCCATGTGCTTACGGGTGGAATAGACACAGTAGCCGCAGCCCAGGCCCTCCACCCGGCGAACTACGTCATCGGTGCCTCCGGCGGGGATATTGTCCAGATCCAGGGTCAGCACGTCCCGGCCGGAGACGGCCCCGGCTTTGCGCCGGGGACCGTTCAGCGTGCCGGCCACGAAGCCGCCCACGTCCTTCAGGTCATCCTGCCGGCTCTTGGGCAGGGCCAGGTAGGCTGCCATGGTCTCAGAACTGCGTGCCGGCGTCTGAAGCCTGGCGTACAGCTCGGAGATCATCAGGGTCTGAGCCTGCCACTGGGTCGCCCGGCGGCTGGCCCCTACCGAAATTGTGATTTGTCTGTTATAGGTCATACCCGTAGCGCACCTCTCTCGGAGAATACCGATCTCCGCATACCTGCTTGACCAGTTCCTCGAATTTCGCGATGGAATATTCCTTGTCCGGAGTATCGGACTGGACCAGGTCGGCGACCTCGTCGATCGTTTCGTTCAGCGCATCCAGGAATTTCTTGTTGCGCTCCGGGCCAAATCCATACGCCTTATTCAGCGCAATCATAGCGCAGTCCGCCATCTCCTGGCGGGTCACGTCCCGGGTGATCTTAAGTTCCAGTTCATGCCTGGCCTCTATCTTGGCCAACAAAGGATTCTTTTTCACGACTCTCCTCCATCTCGATCAGAAAGGCAGCGTTGCAGGCCAGGTGCCACAGGTGCGGCAGTCCGCTCTCCTCATCTACGCCGCCGGGATCAGACAGATAGGCCAGCCAGTGGCGGTACAGAGCGTCCCGGTAGCGCTGTGGGCCAACCCTCCTCCAGTTTTCCGGCTCATGGTACTTATAGCAGCCGTATTCACGGACGGTGGCCACCGCCCGGATCAGGCTCACCGGGACAAGGGTGGGCCGCAGCTTCCCCTTGTCCGCTTTGGCCCCCTGGCTGTCCGCCTGCTCGGTCACGGCTTTTTCTTTGGGTTCGTCCATCGTTTTGTCCTCCGGTGTTCTATGTTCTATAACACGCTCGGGCTTCCGGGCTGAGCACTTCAGCTTGATCCGATTCCGGGCCCGCCAGGCTTTTATGGCTCCTGTTGTAGCACCCACGGCATCGGCCACGGCCACGTCATCCATGCCCTCATCAATGAGCTGCCGGGCCCGGGCCTCGTCCCATGATTTCTTCGGCATTCGTTTCGTCTCCTTTACCGTGCAGCCCTCTCCAGCGGGGCAGGGCCGCATTTGATGTTGATACAGAATGTAGAGGCATACCCGGCCGGAATCGACAACTCCGGAATAGATACAGCCCTTACAGGCCGGGTTCCAATTCTGCTTTAGAATACGGGGTTCCATTCAGCCCCACCCGCGGAGGAACAGCTCAGCGGCACCATCCGGCAGGTCGGTGAACTCCGGGCCTTTGATGCCGACAATGAGAATGGGCCCGACGAAGTCAACATCCCGCAGCACACAATTATGAGGCAGGCCCATGATCCGGCCCTCCTCGTTGCAGATGATGGCTGCATCAGTGGCGATGGTGACGGTCTCGATGTAGCCGCCCACTTTTTCCTGCAGGGCCTGCAGAGTATTCGGGATGTCAATGACCTCCGGGGCCTTACCAGGGGCTTTATAGATCACATTCATGATTGTTCCTCCCTTAGCCCCGCCCTCTTGGACACCACGGCGGCGTGGATCCTGTCCAGGAAGCGATAGTTCCAATTTTCTTGATACGCGGGGTGGCCATGCAGTAAAGGCAGAACTGCCGCAGCTTCTTTCCGGTGCTGGCCACAACGTCTCCCTCCTGGGTGCATTTGTAGAAGTCCGGGCAAGTGACGCCGTTTTTCTTACATTCCGCCATGCTGCTCACCTCACAATCCGAGATTCAAAAGCCGGACCAGGGCACAGTCGCTGCAATGCAGGTCCTGCAAGATGTCCTCGTCCGTGCACTCACGGGGCCAGCGGCAGTAGTCGGAACAGAAAATCTCTGCCGTTCTTGTGGCGGCAGTCTCCCAGCAGGCCGAGTGAAACACATTGGCGCTGCGGACCGGGCGACCGCAGATCTTGCAATTTGCCATTTTCTTTTTTCCTCCTAATTGTCATGCGAAATGTCATTACTTTTCCGGGAGCTGTCGGGGCTCGAATCTATACTTTCTGGCGTCATCGCCAAGCTTTTGATAAAGCCGGGCCTCCGCCAGCATGGGTGTATCTTCGCAAATTCCGAACTGGAACTCCTTCCGAACAGTGTTCCAGATGCCCCACTTCTTGCCCGGAATTCCGCTATAGTACGTGGCTCGTTTCATAAAGTCAGTCCTTCTTGAAGAATGGGTTCGTCCAACCGTCAGCATTCAGGGGCAACCCCGGTGCCCAGCTGGGGACCTGGCGCATGACGGCCACCACGTCCTTCAGGCTGTCCCGGCCCGGTCCGGCGTCAACGACCACCTCATCGTGGATATGGAACACCACCGGGTAGCCGGTGGCCTCCAGGCGGTCGATGGTCTCGGCCAGACAGTCACGGGCCACAGCCTGGGTAATATTCTCTGTCAGCTTCCCGCCGTAGGTCTCAATGACCTGCCACTTCTTCGTGGTCTGGTTCTGGCCCCAGTAGCAGATAGATGGCTGGCCGAAGCGGTTGACACCCATGTGGGGCTTTGGGTAATAGAGCTTCCGGCCGTTGGGCAGCCGGATCGTGAGGAAATCAAGGTCCTTGCCTGGGGCGCACTCTCGGGCAAAGGCCAGACGTCCGTCCCACAGCTCCACCTGTCGTCCTGTGTTGACCGCCTCCTTCGCGGCGGCGTCCACCGTGTACCAGAACTGCACGATAGCCGGGTTGGCGGCTCTCCAGCGGTCCCGGATGTCTAGCAGCTCTTCCTCCGGGGTCTCCTTTGGAAGATGCCCGGCGGTGATCAGGGCAGAGGACCCGCCGCCGTAGCCCAGTGCCAGGGTTGCGGCCTTGCCGTACTGCCGGAGGCTGTACTCCGGATTGCCCTTCTTGATCTTCTCCAGGGGCACGCCGTAGAGCTGGGAGGCTGTGGCCTCGTAGATCTTCCCGTGGGTCCGGAACACCTCCAGCACCCACTCCTCCCCCGCCAGCCAGGCCACCACCCGGGCCTCGATGGCGGAGAAGTCGGCGTCAACCAGGATGTGGCCGGGAGAGGCCACGAAGGCCGTTCGGATGAGCTGGGACAGGGTATCCGGTACGGAGCCGAACACCACCCGCAGAGCGTCCTGACGGCGCCCCTTGACCAGGTCCCGGGCCAGTGGCAACAGGTCCCCATCGATGTAAGTCCGGGGCAAGTTCTGAGGTTGGACGATCCGCCCCGCCCAACGCCCGGTGCGGTTGGCCCCGTAGAACTGGAGCAGACCTCGCACCCGGCCATCGGCGCATACCGCTGTCTCCAGTGCGGTGTATTTCTTGTTGCTGGTCTTGCCCAGCTCCCGGCGGATCTCCAGCATCCTCCGGGCGGCGTCGCTGGGAAGGTCCTTCCCAAGCAGTTCGGATACAGTAGCCTTCCGCAGGTCGGCGATCTCCTCTCCGGTCTCCTCCTGGAGCCACCGGCTCAGCTGGGCCACGCTGTTGGGGTTATCCAGTCCGGAAAGCTCCGTGGCCTCCTGGATGTACTGAGCCCGGACCGCGGCGTCCAGCTCCAGAGCTCCGTCCACGAGCTGCGTGTCCACTGCCACACCCCGCAGGTTGATGAGCTGGTCGGTCACCCACTGGGCCTGTACCTCATCCGGTACGGGGAAGGCGGACAGCCGGCTCTCGATCTCCATCTCGGTCACCACGTCCTGGCCGTTGTACTCTTTGAACAGGGACCACTTGGCCGGGTCATGGTAGGGCAGGTTTCTGGTGCGGCCGCCGTTGGATTTGGTGGGTGCGCAGGGCACGCAGAAGTAGCGGATCAGGGCCTTGCCGGTGGACAGCTTCTGTTTGTCCTGGGGGAGCCCCAGGGCCTTGCCGGCGGCGTCCAGGCTGGCGGGATACCCGCAGTATAGGCTGTGCAGCATGGTGCAGCGCCATTGAGGCAGCCAGGCTGCGGGCGGATAGCTGGCGTTGCCCTCCAGACCGAAGTGCCGGGATAGGCAGTACCACTCGAAGGCTGCGTTGTAGGCATGCTTAATGGTTCCAGGGTCAAACAGCCGGGCCAGGACCTCCTGGGGGAGGTACGGCGTTTCTGTCAGATCGACCACCTGGCGAGGCGCGCCGTCGAGACTATAAGCGAATAGGAGGATGGCAAAGGCCGGGCTCTGCGCGTAACGATAGAGCCCGGCCTTGCCGATGTCCACGTCGCTGTACGTCTCGATGTCAATACTGAGATGATGTACAACGCCCATGGCTTACATGCCCATGATGGGGGTGCCGGTGGGGGTATAGCCGCCATAAGGCTGCCCGGTGATGGGATCAATGGCCGGGGCCTGGGGATAAGCGGGGGTGGCGGGAGCCTGAGGATAGGCACCGGGGTAGCCCGCGGTGGGGGCAGCGGGCATTGCCGTGCCATACGCAGGAGCAGCCTCGGGAGCCGCAATAGGCTGGAACGCGTCCTGGGCTGTCACGTGGGCGGACAGGGGCGCATCATCCCGGATCTTCTGGATGCCGTTCAGTCCGCATCCAATTCCCTTCTTGCCGGCCTGGTTGTAAGCGAAGAAATTGACGGACACGTTGCCCCACATCCCGGAGTAGACCTGGGTGGGGTCGATGATGGGCTGGACCTTGGTATCCACCACGAAGGGCGGCCGGTCCGCCTTGCAGGAGGCGGTGAACACCCAGCAGCCCCGGCACTCCTGGCCGAAAGGCTGGCCGTCGCTGGGACGGGGGCCGTCGCCGTCATGGACACAGATGGAGGGCTGAGGGGGCCGGATACCGTTCCATTTCGTGCTGACGCCCTCCTCGATGGCGGCGGAAATGGCCTGATCCATCAGGGCTTTGGCCTGCAGGTTAGTCTTGGGAACCAGAATAGTAGTGGAGAACTTCGCCTCGCCCTGGGGGTTGTTGAACGGGGGCTTGGCCTGGAAAACATTCAGGTAGGAAAAGCGGACGTCATTCAGAGTAACAGCCATAAATAAAATCTCCTTTTTCATATAGCCCGCAGGGGCCTTCATATCTAAGATTTTGCCAATGTAGTAATCAGCAATATCGCCCATTGGGGTCCACCTCACGCATATCCGGGTTGTTCGGCAGCGTCTCAACCAAATTGTGGACTCGATCACCGGCGTCATCGCCGGCGTACTCCCGGACGATGGACTCCAGGGTGGTGCTGCCCAGCAGGACGTGACCCTTGCCGTCCTTGGTATACAAAGTATCAGCCATCCGCGTTCACCACCCCGAAGGCCATGGCGGCAACGTTATAGGCCGGGCGCTTGTCGCTCTCCGGGACCAGGGCAGGCTTGCCAGGCTTCTTAATCACCAGGTCGGCAGCGGTATCTGCGAAGGCCTTCTTGCCCATGACCTTCTCCAGTCCGGCCACAGTGGCGGGCTTTCGCTCCCACAGCAGGGCCTCGGCCACGCCCCGCTGTTGGAGGGCGGAAAAGGCGGTGTCCACGTCGGCCCACTCTCGGGACCCCCGTCCCTCCACCGCCTTGTAGCCAGAGATCTCCCGCCCGGCCAGGACGGCAGACAGGGCGTAGTCCTCCAGGTCTTTGATCCAGGCGGCCAGTTCGCGCCCCCGGGTGAGGACATCGCCGATCTCGGCATCGGTGAGCAGCTTGTCTTCCGGGCCGTGGTCCAGTGTCTCAGGAACCGCGCCCTTCACGGGCTCTAACTCCAGCATCTTCCGTGCCCGGGCGGAGCACTGGGCTCCCGCCGGACAGAAGCGGCACCAGTCACCAGAACAGAACTCGCCGTCTCCGGCGTAGGCCAGGGCGGCGGTAGGCTTGACCACAGTGCGGCCCCACTCCTCCAGATCCGCCCGGTCGCACTCCCATTCCTTCACGCCGCCGGCGTTGGGCTGGATGATAGCTAGGTAGATCTTCTGGATGGTGCTTCCATAAATGGGGGCGTAGACCTTCAGGGCACCCAGGGCATACAGCATCATCTGAGAATTGTGTTCGGCCTCCACAGGGACGCCGGCGCCGTTCTTGTAGTCGCATACACACAGCCGGTCCGCGCCGATGATGATACAGTCGGCGGTGCCGAAGCCCTCGGGGGCCCAGTCGGAATAGTCCACCCTGGTCTCAAGGGCTACGAAGGGCTGGATGGCTCCGTAGCTCATGGCCAGATTTTTCAGGTGGTCCAGATAGGCGTCGGTTGCCTCGTCCATTCCCTTATCGTAATGGGGGTCTTCCTTCAGCTTCTTCAACCGGGTGTTGAATGTCCGGGCGGACATAGGCTCCTGGAAGTATTTTCGGGCCTTCAGCTCCGCAATGGCGTGGGCCACCCGGCCAGCCTCAGCATAAGTACTGGTGGTCTGCGGGAACTGCTCCGACAGACGGACCGATGGCGGACAATTCAACCAGCGGTGGGAGCTGCTGGCTGACAGCAGCGCGTGCAGCTCAGGTGTCGGCATTTCCATCTTCCTCCATATGCCCCAGCGCATAGTCGATGCACTGTTCTACGATATTGCCCAGTGGAAGCCCGGTTCTGGCCTTCAGTACGCTCAGGGACTGGTAGTATGTAGGCTTTAGCCGGATCACAGGCGTCTTGCTGGAGTAGTCATCCGGATAGGGCAGCTTAAGCTTAAAAGCCTCCATTTAGATCTTCGCCCCCAGTCCACGCAGCGCGGTGGCGAAGGGGCCCAGCTGGTCGGGCTTGAGCTCCGTGATTGCCTGCACCCCGAACTGCTGAAGCAGCCCGACCAGCTCGGGCATCTTGGCGGAGTTGGCCCCGATCAGGTCGGCGCCGGCCTTGCTGATCTGCTCAACGGTGAAAGTAGGAGCCGGGGCCACCGGAGCGGTCGGCATGGCGGGAACAGCGGTCACCGAAGGGGCACCAGTACCAGGCATGGGAGTCGGGACAGTCGGCGCAGCCACAGGGGTAGGGATTACGGGAGCCGCAACGGGTGCGGTCTGAACGGGTGTGGGGGGCGCAGCCGAAGTGGCCGGGGTCTGAGCAACGGGCCGACCTTTCAGCGCAGACACCAGCGCCGTAACGGCCAGCAGCAGATCGGGGCATTTCACGTTGACATTGACTTCCATCATGATTTAATTCTCCTTTTTTTTGATAGGAATACAGGCGGAAAAGCCGTTTGACTGAGAGGGATCATAGTTCCACACGGAGCTCTGCGGGTCAATGATCAACTGGATCAGCGTACGGCGGAACGTTTCGGCCATCTCCGGACGAGCAGACTTGATGCGGCCATAAAGCACACAGATCACGTAGGACACTTCAACCAAAAGACCTTCCAGCGTACTTTCGCTATGGACCAGCTGCTCGTTGTCCTTGATACTTACCTTCAGCATTCCGGTGCCTCCTCTACCGTCACAACGATCCCCTTCTTGGGGTCGATGCCGGCGGCGGCCACGTCGACCTTCTTCAGGTACAGGGTGATGAGGTTGCCACTCTCGTCCCGGTGCTCGAAGCGGTGGCAGGTGCGGGTGTCGCACTTCAGATTCATGTGCAGTTCCATTGACATTTTCCTTTCTTATCCGCTATAATAGCGGTGTGATACTGGTTATCGCTTGCCGTCCTCGGAGCTGCTATCTCCGTGGGCGGCTCTAATTTTTTCCGTCAGCCCGGGCCAGAAGTCATACATCCAGTGACGGATGTGAGGGCACTGCTTACTCCCCTCTGTTGCCGGTCGAACGCAGCCATCTTCCCGGGAACAGTCCCGACACGGGAATGGAGGATAGCCCATCCGCCGCAGGCATTCGGGGCCGTCCAACTGGCGATTGTAGTAGGCCCACCAGTCAATGGGCGCCCATGCGGTGAAGTCTGCCATATCACCCCACCAGCAGGGCCAGCGATGTGGCCCACAGCAGGAGCAGCACAGACCCGGCAAGCAGGCGTTGGACGAAGGCGGTCAGCTTGCGGGACTGTCCACGGAAGCGGCGGCAGCTCCGTCGGATGTACTTTCGGGCGGATGAGATGCGCATGGCAAGATCGTCGTGGTCGGCCTCATCAGCGTGGTGCAGCTCGTCCATCAGGCGGAAATGGTTCCGGATCAGGTCCTCATCGTTGGCCGGGACCCAGTCGGCGTCCAGGACAGCGGGGGTAAATTCGTTCATGGGTAGTCCTCCTTTCAACTTATCGCAGCGCCGAGAATCTTTTGCAGGCCATCCAGCCTTTGAGCCAGTATCTGCTCTACTCCATCCGACGCCATTTTGATAACCTCATTGAGCCGGTATGTGGGAAGGTCGCCGTTTTTGTAGCGGATCAGGAGCCCGGGGCTGATGTTATAGGTCCAGGTCCCCGTCTTGGGATTCTGAGACGCAAAGCCGAACGGGGCCCGTTCCTGCTGGAGTGCGTAATAGATGGTCACGCTGGACCAACCAATGTACCTGGCCGCCAGCTCAACAGGCACATTGTTGTGCTTCCTGATCTCTGCCTCTGTGGGAGGCGGAGTGTCTCTTTTCTTCATATTTTGTCCTTTCTCTATGGCCCAGGTAGGCGGGCCGATGATTTCTTGTCTCCTTCCTTGGAGTGTGGTAGAATTTGGTCAGAAGGGAGGGATTATTATGACTATTATGGATTGGGTAACTTTCTGGATCGCTATTATAAGTTTTTTAATGTCGTCTGCATCTTGGGTCCATACATTTTGGGAAAACCGCAAACATCTGGAACTTTCGATCACCAACACTTTTTTGGAAGGTTCAACGCTTCTAGCCACAATTGAGTTGGTTAACAAGTCAAAGCAACCTATTTCAATTACATCTGGGGCGCTTTTTATTCCGGACAAGTCCGAACATCAATTCGGCAAAACTTCTACTACCGTGTTCACTTACAGCAATCCTGACTTATCCGGTAAAACTACTGAAACGACGAAACGTTTCCCGGTGAAGCTTGATTCATTTGAGGCTAAAAGCATTCTCGTCGAGTTGTCTCCGTGGCCGAGTGAATTAAATCAATATATTCCAGGGCCATGCGATATTGTTCTGGGGACCAGCCGTGGTCAGGTCAAAAAATCATGCAAAATACCTATTTATTGCGCCAGTTGGAAAAAAATGTTAGAATGCATAAGATGATGGATGCGATGCCTAAAATCAGTGAAACATTCTGAATCGAAATCATGACCTTACCTCCTTTCATGTGTTGTCTCTCCTGCCGCCCTCCGGGGCGGCTTTTCTCATGCGCTGTCCTTGCCGCTGTCGTCCCAATCGTTTAATCAATTAAACACTTGGGCTAAAAAAAATACAGTCAACGGTTGTTTCAAGCGCTTCTGCCAGTTTGAGCAGGGTCTTTGTCGAAGTGGAACGCGCTGTACCGTTCTCTAATGCAGAAATCGTTGCGCGGCTAACCCCGCTCTTTTGGGACAGTTCCTCTTGTGTCATTCGTCTTTCTTCCCGGGCTTCCTTGATGCGGTATCCCATGCCCCCACCTCCTTTCTGTCTCAACCGTTTAATCCGCTTGACGTCATTATATTACACCATCCAACTATGCGTGTCAAGCGAATTTCACAATTTTGTTTAAAAAATTTCACATTTTGCATTGACAACATCTCTATTAAAATGTATAATAAATTAAACATTCACCGGAGGGAAGAGCGATGACATTGAAGGAATTGATTACGGGCTATCGAGAAGAACACAACATGTCGCAACGCCAGTTTGCGACGGCTTGTGGGTTGTCTAATGGCTACATCTCAATGATTGAGCGTGAAGTTAACCCAAACACGGGCGAAAAGATTGTCCCAACATTGGTTGCCTTGCAAAAGTTAGCGACAGGCATGCACATTTCACTTGCGAGTCTGCTTACGCTAGTTGATGATATGCCTGTCGACATCACAGCCGAACAAAAGCCCACCCCCGTTTCCGAAGATGGGCTTTCCGAAGAAGCGCTAGCAATCGGAAAAGCCTATATGAAGGCAACTCCGAAAGAGCAACACACAGTACGCATTGTGTTGTATGATTACTTGCAGGAAGATATGGCGCCAAAAAGCGTTGCCGCCCGAAATGGAATCGATCTTGAGCAGGAAGATTGGAACAAGGTCATCCTTCCGAATGACGCGGACGATACTCCTGTATAAACAGACGAAATTGTTCGTATACTCGTTGCTCCAGCGGAGACAACAGGAACTTTCCTCTCTGGTACAAAGTTTCCATGCGAGCCGCGCGAAATTCAGCCGCTTGTTTTGATATGTGGCATAACTCAGAAATTTCCTCCGGTGTATGTATATAAAGCCCCCACAGAACACAAGCGGGAGCCAAAAGACGCGCGGCAAATTGGTTTGCGGCTGTCTCAATTGGGCTATCTGTGGGCGAGGGCTCGCGGTTTGTAATTGTCTGCTGCCCCGGGGCAACATGCCTCAGAACCAGATGCCCGAGTTCGTGCGCAACAGTAAAGCGAATTCGCTCCGGCGACTTGCTCTCATCATACAGGATTACCGGAACACCACTAGAGAAGAAGGTCATCCCATCAGTCTGATAGGCCGAATCAGGAAGCCCCTGCACGGATACGTAGCGGAAAACACGGATACCCAGCGCCTTACAAATCACATTCAGGTCAACCGGTAGGCGGTCTATGCGGCAGTCCAGTAAAATCCGCCATGCTGCGTCCCTCGCGTTTTGATAGTCTTTGTAGTTCATAAAAAATCACCTCCACGAAATTGTAGAGGTGGATATAGTTGCTTGTCTGCAAGTAAATGTTGGCAATTAAATAGGAGGTTTATCATGGGTATTTTTAATAATAAAGCGCAACCAGCAGAAATTGTTAAGGTCAAATATCTGGGTGTAAGGCAAGGAAAGGAAACGAAAGTCGTTTCAACCGTTAACTTTCCAATGTATTCTTTCTTGATTGAGTATAGTGACGGACACCGCGAAATAAAAGAATATAGTATGGATTCGAAAAAAGACGTTGCGGCTATGAATGATATTTTGATGTACATTGATATGTAATATCAACTGCATTCACTATTTCCGCGTATAAGAAAATAAAAAAACCGCCCCCGGCCTAAACCGGGGACGGGCATAAAAAAGCCCCGGTGCGGGTCCGGGGCGATGTCATAGCATATAATCAGATTCTCTCTTTCTATTCAATAATATCCGCTCGATAGAAAGGATGCCAACTGCAGGCTTCAGTTTTCCGTAGCGTACCAATGTCAAATAGCGATTTAATTTACTTTGAATCTTCTTTATGTCTTTCTTGTCTTCCACCACAAAAGGGACTCCGTTAACCGTGAACGGTTTAACAATGTACTCTTCCGTAACCGGAATAACATTCCCAATCAAAAAAGCGCTGTCTTTCCCCTTTACACGTGTTATGTAGTGAAAAATGCTATCCCCATGCTTATCCTCATCTGCTTTTATTTTAGCTCTGTATTTTTCAACTTGACTGCTAAGAGGGATAAGCCAGATGATACCATCCGCTCCTTGAATGGCAAGATAATATGGACGGTTTTCGTGTTTGTTGCTCATGTGTCGAATGCTCGGAAAATCAGAAAAGTATCGGTCAGAAACAATACAAAGCCCGTATGTTGATACCTTCATTCGTACATATCTCTCTTTCGCCTAATGTAGGAAGCCTCCCTACGGCGGATCGCAGGGAGGCTTTTCGAGCCGCCAATTTATAAGTCCCCGAACGGCAGGGGGCAATCTTCAGCAGGTTCCGTATTTATAAGTCGCCCGGAAACAGGCGGCAGGCTGGACGGAGACGAAATACACAGGGCGTATTGTTCGTCTTTTGCGGTTCGGTTTCCCTTGCCGCATTATTATTATACCAACATTTTAAACAAAATAACATTCGCATTTTCTACGAACTTACACAAAAATTATTGTTGACTTTTTTAAACATTTTTGCAGCGTAATAATGCGCACTACAAAATATTGTGGTGTAATTATCTTATGCACACAAAAAACCGCCCCCGGTGTTACCAGCATCGCGGGCGGAGCATAAAACCCCCGGGTATTTAATCTTTAAAAGTTTGAATTTATCGCATTTTTCTTATGTTTTTATTGCTTTCAAGAAAAAAATATTGTTATAAAGAGAAAGCGCTCCCCAAGATGAGAAAGGAGAATACTATGCCAGACAACGAAATGCCAAAATCTCCGTTTGCAAAATATATATGCCTCCGATTGAAAAATAAAAACCGCTCCGGTATTACCAGTGCCTGAGGCTGATGGACGGTCCGCCCTAATTTAAGTAATGTGTATTTTTGTGTATTTACTATTGACTTTTTGTGTATTATTGTGTATAATAATATCATCAAAGGAGGTTGAGAGATGAAGCCCCGAAACAAAGCGATACAGGAGCTGAACGACGGCGGATATGTGTTCAAACGTAGCGGCGGGAACCACGACATATACTATAACGCCGCGCTCGGAGTCATCATCCCGCTCAAACGCCATGACTTTGATGAAGATGACCTGCGGTACATCCAAAAGGAAATCAAACACAACGAGAGGGACAGGGGCTGAAATGCCCCTCCCCTCAACACATAACGAGGAGGTAGTGATATGAAGTATATCTATACTGCTGTTTTCACCCCTAACGAGGACGGAACCAAAATCCACGCCAGAATCCCTGATCTGCCCGGTTGCGTTACCACAGGGAGTGATCTTCAGGACGCCATTGACCAGATCACCGATGCGGCGTCCGGCTGGCTTGTGGTTGCCGAAGATGAGGGCATGTCCATTCCAGAGGCAACCAGACAGGCAGAGATTCCACACGGTGAGGCGGACGACTTAACCATGATCCGGGTGGATACCATAGCCTACCGCGCACTGACTGACACCAGATCTGTCCGGAAGAATGTATCTCTGCCTGCGTGGATGGCAAACCTTGCCGATAAGCAGAATATCAACTGCTCCCAGATTCTTCAGGAGGGATTGCGGAAACAGTTTGGCGCGATCTGACATTAGCCAAATAAAAAACCGCCCCCGGTGCTGCAACACCGAGAGCGGCGTGCCTGCCGGTATCCTACCCCCGACAGGCGATGCGACAATCCCAAGAGAAAGGAATTATTGCGCCTTTTTATAGTATCACACCTGGGCGCAAATCGCAAGGAGGAAAATATCATGCGGCGTCCGAACGGAACAGGATCTGTCACAAAGCTATCCGGGAATCGCCGGAACCCATATATGGTCCGTGTCCCAGGGCGAGATAAATGGGGGCATGTGATCCAGGTACCTTTGAGCTACCACAGAACAGCAGTGGAAGCTCAAGCTGCTCTGGATGACTACAACCAGAAAAAAGCCGCTGGGCAGGCCCCTGCGGCTAATCAGTTATCCATGACTGTCCAACAGGTCTATGACGCTTGGTCCGCCAGGGAATACAAAAAACTAAATAAACCGTCTGTTTCAAGCCACAAAGCCGCCTGGAACAATCGGATATCGCGCTACGCCAGCAGGAAGATGCGGGAAGTATCACTGGACGAATGGCAATCTATTTTAGACGAGGATGAGGATAACGGCAAGTCGCAATCTCTTATCAATAACGACGCCATTCTAATCAAGGCTCTGTACTCCTATTCCATGGAGCGTGATATTGTGGGCAAGGATTATTCTGCATATCTGGACATCCCAACCGTCAGTATAAAGCGGCCAAGGAACGCATTGAACGACCTCCAGATGGCCGAGTTGGATAAGTTGGCGCGTAACGGCTTCCCGTGGGCCGACGTGGCCATGATGCTCTGTTACACTGGTTTTCGAATCTCTGCTTTCCTTTCTCTCACCAGATTCTCCTATCATCCAGAGGATGGAGGATACCTCCAGGGCGGAGTTAAAACGAAGAGCGGAAAAAACAGGATTGTCCCCGTTCACCCAAAAATCCGTCCTTATCTAGAGCGCTGGCTTTCAAAAAACGGAAACACCATTATCTGCGCTGAAAATGGTGAGGAAATTTCTCCGGTCTGGTTCCGGGAACAATGTTTTAAGCCTGTGATGTCAGCAATTGGCGCAGAGGGAGCAACACCACATTGGTGTCGGCATACATTCGCCACTCGTTTATATTCTTCCGGGGTGGAGGAGCTTACCATCAAATGGCTGCTTGGGCACTCAACCAAGGATGACATTACCGCCAACTATACTCATGAGACAATCAGCCTCTTAACTACCGCAATTCGCAAATTGGCATAATCAACAACAAATAGCCGTTAGTAACGTATTAGTAACGTATTAGTAACAAAAATGCCATCAAACCATTGGAAATACTTGATTTTTACTTTAAGAAAGGGTTAAACTTTAACTTCCTTTTACTCTATGTGCTGATGGATTTCAGTTCCGTCGATTCCGCCAGTCGCGTCTATTGCGGGCGATTTCCCGTTATGATACAATAAAACTCAAATCAATCGGAACATGTGAGGAATTGCAATGAACAAACAGGAACAATGGCTGCAGTGGGCGATAGAGTTGCAAAGTCTTGCACAGGCAGGGCTTACCTATGGTAAGGATGTTTATGATAAAGAACGATATGAGCGAATTCGAGATATTTCCGCCGAAATGATTTCCAATACGGCAGAGATTCCACTCCAAAAAGTAAAGGGACTTTTTTGTAACGAAACAGGATACCAAACGCCAAAACTCGATACCCGTGCTGCCATTTTTGAGAATGGGAAAATTCTTCTCGTTCGTGAGAACAACGGGAAATGGTCATTGCCCGGCGGTTGGTGCGATGTCAATGTTTCCATTGGCGAAAATGCCGTGAAAGAGGTCAAAGAGGAATCTGGATTGGATGTTGTTGCCGAAAGCATTATCGCGATTCAAGACAGAGCAAACCATAACCTTCCTGTGTATGCCTATGGTGTCTGCAAGGTATTCGTGCTCTGTTCCGTGGTAGGAGGAGGTTTTATAGAAAACATTGAAACGACAGGGTTTGATTATTTCAACGAACATTGTTTGCCAGAGCTTGCGACAGAGAAAAACAATGAAGAGCAAATAAAAATGTGTTTTGAGGCATACCGCGCCGGTGATACCTGGAAAACACTTTTTGAGTAACAAATTCCGTTTTTTGGGGGCAGTCCTGTTTGGGCTGCCCTTTTTGTATCGGCAGGGTCCGTGCAAAAACACCGAGTGAAACAGGAGGGTACACCATATCAACACAAAAGGGTAACAGGGACAAAATAAAAAATCGCCCCCTCCGTCTGAAGGGGGCGTGTGCCTCATTTCTGAAGCCGGCCTTTTACAGGACCAGAGAGGGCGCAGAATAGACCCGGGCGGCCATCTCACTGTTGAGCATGTACAGGCTCTTGGCATCGTCGCCGAAGAGCTTCATCTTCTTGATCATGTCCTCGGCGTTCTTCTCCTCCTCGCCCTGCTCCTTGACAAACCAGTCCAGGAACTGCATGGTCCGGAAGTCCCGGACGGAGTAAGCCGCGTCATAGATGGCGTGGATCAAGCTGGTGACATACTGCTCATGCTCCAGACCCAGTTCCAGCACATGGAGCTTGTCATCCAGCACCTTGTCGGGCTTGGCAATAGCCTCCAGGGTGACCTTCTCCCCGTTGTTCTGGAGGTATTGCATCATCAGCATGGCGTGGTCTCGCTCCTCTTGCGCCTGGATCTTGTACCAGTTGGCGAAACCGTCCAATCCGGCGTCCTCATAGAAAATGGAAAAGTCCAGGTACAGATAAGCGGAATAGAATTCCTTATTGACCTGGTCGTTCAACAGCTCACTGACCTTTTTATCCAGCATGACAAACACCTCATTTCAAAATTTTACCCGTCTCCGGGCCAACCTATGTTAGCACGAATCCATACACTTGACAAGATTGCGGAAAAGAATTGTCGTTTTTCTTCGCCGCTCCGCCCGGCGGCCGGGCCTCGCGCTGTGCAGGGACCTTACCATAAGGACCGTTTGTAAGCCCTGCCGCATGTTACCCGAACATGGAGAACAGGTCGATCTGGCTGGTCTCCGGCAGGTCGCCGAACGTCCCCGCGGCCTTGAGCAGCTCAATATGGGTCTTGGATACCTTGGGACAGGCGGCGGAGTCCCCATGGAGCACTGCTCCATGGGGGCCCTTCGGGATCAAAATCCTCGGGCGAAGTGAATTCGCCCTGCGGAAATTCTACGCTGCGCTCCGAATTTACGACCTGACGGCCGCCCCACTGTGTGGGGCCCCAGTTTCCGCCGCCTTTAGCCGAACATGGAGAACAGGTCGATCTGGCTGGTCTCCGGCAGGTCGCCGAAGGTCCCGGCGGCCTTGAGCAGCTCGATATGGGTCTTGGACACCTTGGGACAGGCGGCGGAAACTTCTTCAATGGAGATGAAGGTCCTCCCCTTCCGGGCCTCCGCCAAAGACAGGGCCGCCGTCTCGCCCAGGCCCGCCACCGACACGAAGGGCGGGCGCAGGGTGCCCTTTTCCTCGGCCATGGTGAAGTTGATGGCCTCGGACCGGTACAGGTCCATCCGGTCGAAGGTGAAGCCCCGGAGATAGAACTCGTAGCACACCTCCAGAGTGATCAGCATGTCCTGCTCCACGGCGGTGGCCTCCTTGTCCTTGGCCACGATCTCCCGCATCTTCCGCTGGCACACATCCATGCCCCGGCACATGAAGGCCTCGTCAAAGGCCTTGGCCCGGATGGAGAAGTAGGCGGCGTAGAAGGCCAGGGGCCGGTGGACCTTGAACCAGGCGATGCGGAAGGCCATCATCACATAGGCCACGGCGTGGGCCTTGGGGAACAGGTAGGCGATCTTTTTACAGGAGCCGATGTACCAGTCAGGCACGCCGGCGGCCTTCATCTCCTCCTCCGCCCCGTCGGGCAGGCCGCGGCCCTTACGGACCGCCTCCATGATCTTGAAGGACCGCTTGGGAGGCATCCCCTTGGAGATGAGGAACAGCATGATGTCGTCGCGGCAGCCGATGGCCTGGCCGACGGGGACCCCCTGCTGCAAGATCAGGTCCCGGGCATTGCCCAGCCACACGTCGGTGCCGTGGGAAAAGCCGGACAGCCGGACCAGAATATCGAACTGGTCGGGCTGGGTCTCCTCCAGCATTCCCCGGACGAAGGAGGTTCCGAACTCCGGGATGGCGGTGCCGCCGGTGGGGCCCAAAATTTTGTCGTCCTCGTAGCCCAGCGCCTTAGAGGACTTGAAGATGGACATGGTGTCCGGGTCGTCCAGCGGGATCTCCCGGGCGTTTACTCCCGTCAGTACCTCCAGCATCCGGATCATGGTGGGATCATCGTGGCCCAGCATGTCCAGCTTCAGCAGGTTGGACTCCATGGAGTGGTATTCAAAATGGGTGGTGATGATGTCGCTGTTGGGGTCGTCGGCGGGGTGCTGGACGGGACAGAAGTCATAGATCTCCTTGTCCTGGGGGATGACCACCATGCCGCCGGGGTGCTGGCCGGTGGTCCGCTTGACTCCGGTGCAGCCCAGCGCCAGCCGGTTCTCCTCCGCCTTGGAGGCCGTCAGCCCCCGCTCGGCCAGATACTTTTTCACATAGCCGAAGGCGGTCTTCTCCGCCACGGCGCCGATGGTCCCCGCCCGGAACACGTGGGACTGGCCGAAGAGCTCGAAGGTATAGCGGTGGGCGCTGGCCTGGTACTCGCCGGAGAAGTTCAGGTCGATATCGGGGACCTTGTCGCCGCCGAAGCCCAGGAAGGTCTCGAAGGGGATGTTGAAGCCGTCCTTCACATACTTGGTCCCGCACACCGGGCAGACGGCGTCGGGCATATCGGCGCCGCAGCCGTAGGGGTGCTCCGGGTCCTGGGCGTAGTCGAAGTCGGTGTGCTTGCAGTTGGGACAGCGGTAGTGGGCGGGCAGGGAGTTCACCTCGGTGATGCCCGACATGAAGGCCACCAGAGAGGAACCCACGCTGCCTCGGGAGCCCACCAGGTAGCTGTGCTCCAGGGAATTCTGGACCAGCTTCTGGGCAGACATGTAGATCACGTCGTATTTGCAGCGGATGATATCGCCCAGCTCCGCCTCGATCCGGTCCACCACGATCTGGGGCGGGTTCTCTCCGTAGAGGTCGTGGGCCTTGCCCCAGACCAGCCGCTTCAGCTCCCCGTCGGAATCCTCCAGCTTGGGGGCGAACAGGCCCTGGGGCAGCGGGTCGATGGGGTCGCAGCAGTTGGCGATGAAGTTAGTGTTCTTCACCACCACCTCGTAGGCCTTCTCCTTGCCCAGGTAGGAGAACTCCTCCAGCATCTCGTCCGTGGTCTTCAGGTAGATGGGCAGCGGCTCGTCCGCGTCCTCAAAGCCCTTGGAGGCCAGGAGAATGTGGCGGTACACCTCGTCCTCCGGGTCCAGGAAGTGGACGTCCCCGGTGGCGCACACCGGCTTGCCCAGCTCCTCCCCCAGCCGGACCACCGTCCGGTTGAAGTCGCGAAGCTCCTCCTCCGACTTCACCACGCCCTTGCGGAGCATGAACATGTTGTTGCAGATGGGCTGGATCTCCAGGTAATCGTACCAGGAGGCGATCCGCTTCAGCTCCTCCCAGCTCTTGCCCTCCACCACCGCCTGGAACAGCTCGCCGGCCTCGCAGGCCGAGCCGATAATGAGGCCCTCCCGGTTTTCGTTGATGAGGGACTTGGGCATGATGGGATACCGCTTGAAATACTCCAGATAGGACAGGGAGATCAGCTTGTACAGGTTGCGCAGCCCCGTCTGGTTCTTGGCCAGGACGATCAGGTGCTTGGGCTTCCGCTTGGCCTTGCCCCCCTTCCGGAGCTTAGGCATATAGCCGTTGATCTCCCCCAGGTCATGGAGCCCCAGCTCCTCCATCATCCGGAAGAAGTGGGGCAGCATATAGGCCACCGTGGCCGCGTCGTCGCTGGCCCGGTGGTGGTTGAAGGCGGGCAGCTCCAGCCGCTCGGCAACGATATCCAGCTTGTACTTGCCCAGGTCGGGCAGCAGGTTCTGGGCCAGGATCAGGCTGTCCACCGAGGGGTTATGGAAGGGGATGCCGTACTTTTGACAGCCGGCGGCGATAAAGCCCATGTCAAACTCCGCGTTGTGGGCGGCCAGAGGCCGGTCCCCGGCAAAGGCCAGAAACGCCTTCAACGCCTCCTCCTGGGAGGGGGCGCCCACCAGCATCTCGTCGGTGATGCCGGTGAGCCGGATGATCTCCGGAGACAGGATGCGGCCCGGCGACACGAAGGTGTTGAAGCGGTCGGTGATCTCCCCGTTTTTCAGCACCACCGCGCCGATCTCGATGATGACCTCATACTTCTTGTTCAGTCCGGTGGTCTCAATGTCAAAGCAGACGATCTCCCCGTCGAAGGGCTGACGGACCTCCCCGTGGACGGCCACCCGGTCGTCCACGTCGTTGATGTAGTAGGCCTCCACGCCGAAGAGAATCTTCATCTTCTTGGCCGAGTGCCACGCGTTGGGGAAGGAGTGGGCCACGCCGTGGTCGGTGATGGCGACGGCGGGATGGCCCCATTTCTCCAGACGCTTGATGGCGTTTTCCGACACCGGCGAATCGGTCTTGGCCCCCACCGCCGTCAGTGCGTCCATGGAGGACATGGTGGTGTGGAGATGGAGCTCCACCCGCTTCTCCTCCGCCGTGTCCATCCGCACCGTCTTTTCCGTCTGGGTCACGGCCACCGGCTCCAGCACCATGTCGCCGTAAAAGCGGTCCAGGTTCAAACGGCCCTGGACCTTCAGGTGCATCCCCTTCTTGACGCCGTCCACCAGGGCCTTGCCCTCGTCGCCGGGGAAGAACTTGTTGACCCGGATGGAGCCGGTATAGTCGGTCATGTCAAAGGCCACCACCCAGGCACCCCGCTTTTTCAGCTCCTTGTGGTCCACGGCGAAGACGTCGCCCTCCACCACCACCATGCCCATGTCCAGCTCCAGTTCTCCCATAGCCACGGGCGCCTTGGTGATGGACTTGCCGAAGATGGCCTTGCCCCCCGCTTTTTTCCCGTCCCCTTTGGGGGCGGCGGGATGGGCCACGTTTTTCATGGCCGCTTTCCGCAGGGCCTCCGCCCGGGCGAAGGCGTCGGCGGGGGCGCTCTCCTGCCCGGGAACGGCCTTGGGCGAGCTCTCCCCAGCAGGGGCGGCGGGGGCTACTGTGGACGCTTCCACGGGAGCAGACTCAGCTGCCGCAGGGGCCGCGGCCTGGATCTTCACGCTGTTCAGACCGTAGGCCCGGCACAGGGTCTCCTCCGCCTCCCGGATCAGGTTGGGTCCGGCTCCCGCCGCGCCCTCCACCAGGATCTTGGCGCTGCGGCTGGCCTTGTCGATGGCGGCGGACACAATGAGCCAGCCCTCCACCGCGTTGGACAGCTCGGTCCAGCGGCGCAGGGCGGCGAACATCTGCAAAAAGGGGATCTTCTTGGACATTATGTCAACTCTCCTTGAGGGTATCTCAGCGGTTACAGGGTGTCGATCAGGGCGAACAGCTCATCCACCAGCTGTTCCTGGGGGACTTTTTTAATGATCTGGCCTTTTTTGAACAGCAGGCCCTCCCCCTGGCCGCCCGCGATGCCGCAGTCGGCGGCGGAGGCCTCGCCGGGGCCGTTGACCACGCAGCCCATGACGGCCACGGTGATGGGCTTGTCCACGGATTTCAGCCGCTCCTCCACCTCTCGCGCCAGGGAGATCAGGTCGATGCGGGTCCGTCCGCAGGTGGGACAGGACACCAGCTCCGCACCCTCCCTCCGGAGGCCGGCGGCTTTCAGGATGTCCCGGGCGGCGTAGACCTCCTCAATGGGGTCGGCGGACAGAGACACCCGCATGGTGTCCCCGATCCCCAGAGCCAGCAGGCCGCCGATCCCCACGGCGGACTTGAGGGTGCCCATGCGGACGGTGCCCGCCTCAGTGACGCCGATATGTAAAGGATAATCACTTCCCTGTTTCATCAGCTGATAGGCTTTCATGGTGATGGGCACGCTGGAGGACTTCAGGGAGACGCAGATATCGTCAAAGTCGAACTTGTTCAGCAGACGGATATGGCCGAAGGCGGACTCCACCATGGCCTCGGGGCAGACCCGGCCATACTTGGCCAAAATGGGCTTCTCCAAAGAGCCGCCGTTGACGCCGATGCGGATGGGAATGTTCTTTTGACGGCAGGCGTCGGCCACCGCCTTCACCCGGTCCTCGCCCCCGATATTGCCCGGGTTGATCCGCACCTTGTCCGCTCCGGCGGCGATGGCCTCCAGGGCCAGCTTATAGTCGAAGTGGATGTCCACCACCACGGGGATGGGGCTGTGCTCCTTGATCTTTCCCACGGCCCGGGCGGCAGCCATATCGGGCACCGCCACCCGGATGATCTCGCAGCCCGCGGCAGCCAGCCGGCGGATCTGCTCCAGGGTGGCTTCCGCGTCGTCGGTACGGGTGTTGGTCATGGATTGGATGGTAACGGGAGCGCCTCCGCCGATCAGAACGCCGCCCACATTGATCTGTTTGCTCATGATCAGAACTTCCTTTTTGGTCAAAATATTGCAGTAAATTTTAGTTTATCGTTTCATGTAGGGTGAGGGCTTGGTAGGGCGGGGGCTTATCCCTCCCCCTTTTGGCCTTCGGCCATTTCCCCCCGACGGGGGAATCGTCCCCCGCCGTCCGACGGCCGCCATTTTGGCGGCGGCCCCAAGGGGCCGCCCTACGGGCGGGGCGTCCAGAGGCCGCCCCCTACGAAGCCATATTGTAAACCGTGCGTAGGGGGCGGCGTCCCCGACGCCCCATAATACATCC
>Ga0129306_1001291_pt1 | contig 29356 bp, 22 predicted proteins | sample P827metagenome_FD_94438 | JGI IMG/M metagenome (GOLD analysis project Ga0129306, IMG submission 94438) | Capybara group fecal microbial communities from Wisconsin, USA - P827 metagenome | ecosystem: Host-associated > Mammals > Digestive system > Large intestine > Fecal | place: USA: Wisconsin...
AATGTAAAATAAATCACAAAACCAACCGTTTTTGAAATGGCATGGCTAAGAGCGTGTTCCAAACGCTCCACATCACTCATCAAGGTTTGAGATAAGTCTGTCAAATCACGTTGTGAGAAATATGACAAAGGTAATTTTTGAAGAATCTCAGCAATATTAACTCGAATATCAAAACTTTCTTGATAAGTAGCGGTGTATGTCGCATTGTAATCAATGTACATAAAACTGTAAGCAACCACAATAATAGCAATAAGCCCAATAATCATTGTCGAAAGTGACAACGGATGTCCTTCAATCACATTTTGCACGTAATATACTAGTAAGCCAATCGGTGCCATTTCTGCAATGAATACTAAAATTGCAGTGAAGCAAGCTTTGATGACATTATTGGCGCCATTTTCAGTCACTCCAAATACATTTTGTAATTTGTTTTTCATGAGACCCTCCATTCATTAGCAGATGCGTAAAGTTCTTTAAAGTGTTTGTATCGACCAGCGGCAACCGTTAATTCTTGGTCACTACCACGTTCAACAATAGCGCCTTTGTCAATAACAAGAATCTCATCAACACCTTTGATTGATGACAAACGGTGCGCAATGATGATAACCGTCTTATTGGCGATAAGATTAGCAAATGCTTTTTGAATTTGGTATTCGTTGTTAACGTCCGTAGCGGCTGACGCTTCATCTAGGATAACGATTTTAGCGTCTTTCAAAATAGCGCGAGCAATGGCGATACGTTGCTGTTCACCGCCAGATAAATACACTCCTTTAGAGCCAATCACTGTATTTTCTCGTTCAGGGAATTTATCCAAAATTTCTTGACATGATGCCAGTTTCAAAGCATTCATGACCTGCTCATAACTTGCTTTTGGATTGCCAAGTTTGACATTGTCAAAAATTGACATTTTAAAAAGTTTTGATTGTTGGAAAACAAAGGCAACGTGTTTCATTAGGGCTTCTTGGCGATAATTTTCAATCGGTTTTCCACCTAGTAAAATGCTACCGCTGTTAATCTTATAAAAACCAGCAATTAATTTTGCGATCGTTGATTTTCCACTACCACTACTTCCGACGAAAGCATAAACTTTATTTTCATCAAGTGTGAATGATAAATCTTCGATGATATTTTGCTCTTCATAACCAAAGGAAACATTCTCAAAACGAATACTACCGTCCGCAAAGGCTTCCTCTTGTCCAGTAGAGACACGGTTGCTAGTCATTTCTTCACAAATCGTTTCAATTTTTTCAGCCGAAATATCACCTTTGTAGAGGTACATGAAAACATACATGATTTTCATAGAAGTCAAATACATCAACCCAACTGCACAGAAAAAGAAAATGAACTGTGGCACAGACTCCAAATGCTGACTTTGTGGCACAAGCGCAGTATAAATCGGGATAAATAAAACGGTATAAGCCGCAAACATCACTTGGAAAATCACGTAAGCTTGACGACATGAAAAGCTATAATTCAAAGCATAATCAGAATAATCTTTAATCGCTTGATAGAGTGCTTTAAAGGATTGAACAGACGTTTTAAAAATCTTAATCACCTGCATCCCACGAACGTATTCAACCGTTTCGCTGTTCATATTTTCAAGAGATTGCATATAAGATTTCATAAATTCTGCATTTCCCATCATGTTCTTAATTTGGAAAATAGCTACCGCTGCTAGAACGAGAAGGGCAATTCCCATATAAGCATTAATAGCAAACGTAATCCCCAAAAGAACCACTGCCGTTACAAAACTCGTCGTATTATCAGGGATTAAATGCGCAATAATTGTATGTGTTTCTGCAGCATTATCATCAATCGTTTTACGGATTTTACCAGACGTTGTCGTATCGAAATATGAAAAGTTTGAGGTCGTTAACGCATCAATCCCTTTCTTTCTCAAATTCGTTTCCAAACGAAAGGCTACCAAGTGTGTCAGACCACCAGCAAACATATAAATCAAAATGCTAGCAACCATCATAATCATGATAATCATCGCGTAAAAAGCGCTATCTGTCGCATTATTCTGAACAATTAATCGATTCAAAAACTGATAGACAAAATAAAAGGCGCCTATTGACAAAATCGATGAAAGCGCAGCCATTAAAATAGCAAGATAAGCCATGAATTTATATTCAGGCACATAGGAAAATAATTTTTTATAAACCTTAAACATTTTCTCTCCTTTTTCACTTTAACCAAAATATTGCTAAAATAGTAACAAAGCATTATAATAGGTTTGAGATACATTTTATCATGTAATAATTATCAGTTCAATGCATAAAAGATAAGATTGGCGAATTGTATTATTTGGCTAATCGTGTTATTTTATTTAATTAAGGAGGGGAAATGACTTCGATTTTTTTCAATCATGCTGGCAAAGAAGCCATTCCATTAAAAAATTGTGTGAGATTTGCTCCGCACGGACAAACTTATCATCTCGTAAATGACGAGGTTGACGGCTTTTTCTGGGAATATAAGACAGATTATTTCGCCATTACGATTTTCGATTTTTACCTCAAAAAGACGCTTAGTTATGCTTATCAGCTAGAAGACTTCTCAAAATATGTCGCCTTTTCATCACACATCATGTGTGCCAACGGTGAGATTCTCCCTCCTTATCAGCAACTCTCTAGTAATCAAAGCTTGGTACTGTTCAATCAGCATCAAACCTTGCAAACACACCTACATCAGCATTCCAACTACTATGCTGTCAACATTGATTTTACACAAAAAATGGTTGATGAGTATTTAGTAGGGCAATACCAACTGAATCAAGACGAAATTTTTCAGATTTTTCAAGAGGCTAACAGCTTTATTGGTGGTCGATTTGGAAAAATTGCTGACGAAATCATCAATTACAAAGTTTCTTCTATCGGAAGTGAGCTTTTTTACGAAATTAAGGCTAAAGAATGGCTTAGCATTATTATCAACGACTACTACAATCGTCAAAACGAAAAACAAATCAACCGAGATGACAATCTGGCACTAGAAAACGTCAAACATTACATTAATGACCATTTGACAACGACCATTCCACAGGATTTATTGGCTAAAATCGCCATGATGAGCAAAACAAAATTAAAGGACTCTTTCAAATTAAAATACAATATGACCTTGACAGAGTACATTCAACGACGACGCATGAGTTTAGCCGAGCAATTGCTAACAACCACACAACTGGAAATTAAAGAAGTTGCTATCGCTGTTGGTTATCATTCGCACAGCCGTTTTTCGAGCCTTTTTAAAAAATATATCGGTGTCTATCCGCATGACATCAAGAAACAAACCTCTTTTATCCAAAAAAGATTGCCATGCGGTAATTGCCAAAACGAAATTTGCAAATCACAAAAACTTGCAGAGTAAATTAACGAAAACAAACTAAAAACGAAGCTAGACTTTTGTCTCAGCTTCGTTTGTTTTATCTAACCTTATTTACGGCGTTTTTTCTTCGCTTTTTTCATTTTATTTGCCATGCGTTTCATTGATTGCTTCATCGCAAATTCGCCGACTTTCCCTTTTAGACCGCCGCCCATCATTTGGCTAAGATCCATATCTCCGCCACCAAGTGCTGAAAGGTCTGGCATACCATTACCGCCCATCATGCCTTCAAGTGATGACATATCCATACCGTTTGGCATATTTTTAGGGAGATTATTTGGGTTGATTCCCATTTGCTTCATTGCTTTTTCCATGTCACCAGACATAACACCTTGCATCATTTGTTTTGCTTGGTTGAAATCTTTGATGAATTTATTAACTTCAACGAAGCTATTTCCTGAACCTGCAGCAATACGGCGACGGCGGCTTGGGTTGAGCAAATCAGGATTTTCACGTTCTTCTGGTGTCATTGATGACACGATAGCACGTTTACGAGCGACAGCTTTTTCATCAACTTTAAAGTTTTTAAGCGCTGGATTGTTTGCCATACCAGGAATCATTTTAAGCAAATCTTCCATTGGTCCCATGTTTTGAACTTGATCTAATTGGTCGATGAAATCGTTGAAATCAAAGGTATTTTCACGCATTTTTTCCGCGAGTTCCAATGATTTTTTCTCGTCATATTCTTGGCTGGCTTTTTCAATCAATGTCAGCAAATCACCCATGCCAAGGATACGGCTAGACATACGGTCTGGGTGGAAGGTTTCAATATCCGTAATTTTTTCACCGGTACCAGTGAATTTGATTGGTTTACCAGTAATTTCACGGATTGAAAGCGCGGCACCACCACGTGTATCACCGTCAATCTTAGTTAAAACAACCCCTGTGATATCCAATTGTTTGTTGAATTCATCAGCGACATTGGCAGCTTCTTGACCAATCATACTATCAACAACCAAAAGAATTTCATTTGGATTTGCTAAAGCCTTAACATCACGGAGTTCTTCCATGAGTTTTTCGTCAATTTGCAAACGACCTGCCGTATCAATGATAACGTAATCGTTATGATTTTCTTTGGCTTGTGCCAAACCATTTGTCACGATTTCAACGGCTGAGTGGTCAGTTCCCATGTCAAAAACTGGCACATTGATTTGACTACCAAGTGTTTTTAATTGGTCAATAGCCGCTGGGCGGTAAATATCGGCAGCAATCATCAACGGACGTGCATTCTCATCTTTAATCAGCTTGTTAGCTAATTTCCCTGCAAATGTTGTTTTACCAGCACCTTGGAGACCAACCATCATAATGATTGTTGGAATTTTAGGTGATTTTTCAAGTTCAGCTGTTTCAGAACCAAGAATTTCAGTTAATTCTTCGTTAACAATCTTAACGATTTGTTGCGTTGGGTCAAGTGTATCAATGATTTCATGACCAACTGCACGTTCACGCACGCGTTTGATGAAAGTCTTAACAACTGGCAAAGCAACGTCAGCTTCAAGCAATGCCAGACGAATTTCTTTTGTGACTTCTTGGACGTCTTTTTCAGACAACTTCTTCTTTCCGCGAATATTTTTAAACACCCCTTGCAGGCGTTCTGTCAAACTTTCAAAAGCCATAGTATCTTTTCTCCTACCTAAGTATCTCTATAATTTTACAAATGTTCTTCTGTTTGATGAATAATACGGATTAATCACGATTATCAATACTACTCAAAACGGAAATTTTCTCTTTCAAAAATTCATCATCAGGATATTTTTCTAAAATATCATCAAAAATTTGGCTACGAACAATATAGTCTGAATACATGTGCAACTTCATCTCGTAAGCTTCTAAGATTTTCTCTGTTCGTTTAATGTTATCATAGACTGCTTGACGGCTCACACCGAATTCTTCAGCAATTTCTGCCAAACTATAATCATCCGCATAATATAGTTCAATATAATTCATCTGCTTGTCCGTTAACAAAGCAGCATAGAACTCAAAAAGAGCATTCATACGATTGGTTTTTTCAATTTCCATAGCCTTTATTTTACCATAATTTAGCTGAATTTAATAGTCAGAAATGGTTAAAAATCATGATCCCTCATTTTCGATAAAAATAATAGTAAGAATGCTTTTTCTTGCTTTATTTAGCGTAAAATGGTACAATTTATTGTACAAAATAGACAGAGGAGGAGCCAATATGGAAGCTGTTGCATATTCAAATTTTAGACAAAATTTAAAACATTATATGAAACAAGTTAACGATGACGCTGAACCACTTATTGTGACTTCTAAAAATATTGATGATACTGTCGTAGTCCTTTCAAAACGTGACTATGATAGCATGCAAGAAACATTTCGCATTATGTCTAATAACTACCTAATGAATAAAATTAAACGCGGCGATGAACAATTCAAAGCAGCTAATTTTCAGACACATGAATTGCTCGAGGTAGATGATGATTAAAGCATGGTCTGACGATGCGTGGAACGACTATATGTATTGGTATAATCAAGGAAATAAAGCGACAATTAAAAAAATTAATCGCCTAATCAAGGAGATTGACCGCACTCCTTTTACTGGCATTGGTAAACCTGAACCACTTAAACACGATTTATCTGGCAAATGGTCACGACGCATAACCGATGAACATCGTTTAATTTACAGTGTTGATGAGACTACTATTTACTTTTATTCTTGCAAAGACCATTATTAAAAAAACTGCCCAGTGGACGGTTTTTTTAATAAGCCTAGAAATGAAAAAGCGAATCATGAGTTTTGTCATTTCAAATCTTTTGTGGCTTCTTCTAGGATGTGCATTTGGAGCATGGTTTGTTCCTCTGTTACCAAAATTGGTTTGTGATTGATGAGGGTTTCATACAAGGCGTCGTAAAAGCGACCGTTATCTCCTTTGACTGTCTCTACTGCTTCTTCATGGTAATGCCCATTGTCATCGTAATACGTTAACGTGCCAAAATTTTCTGGTTTATCCAAACCAAAGTCGTCATTGTCTGGCAAATAGAATTTCTTGAGATCCGCTTCTTGGCGGTCTTTTTCGTATTTAACAAACATGCCCTTGCGACCATAAACGACAAAACTTGGACGTTCTTTTACTCTGAAATAGCTTGATTTTACCGAAACTTTTAAGCCGCCAGGAGCAACATGAAATGTATCTGTTGCATTTTGATAATAAAAATCAATGTCAAAATAATCATTCATACGCCCAGCACCTAAAAGCTGACGCACATCATAATGTACATCATCAGGCTTACCAAAATAAGAAATCACTTGATCTACCGTGTGGCAAGCATGGTTATAAACATAAGATTCATCTTTTGAATATTGTATAACATTTTCTGGCACCTCAGGGCGGTAGTAATCGTAGTGCATTTCAACTTCTAACAAATCACCCAATTTTCCAGAAGCAATCACCGCTTGCGTTGTCAAAAAATCACTGTCAAATCGGCGATTTTGATACCCTTGTATCATGACCCCTTTTTCTCTTGCCAAATCAAATAATTCTTGTGATTTCTTAACAGACTGAGTAAATGGTTTTTCAAGAACAAGATTTTTACCTGCTTCTAAGACCTGCTTAGCTGTCTCATAATGTGCGGGAGCAGGCGTCGTCACAACAACGACATCAATTTCTGGGTCGTTCAACAAGTCATCTAATTTATCGGTGTAATGAACACCTTCCCACCTAGCCCAATCATCTCGCAAAGTTGGGGCATAAATTGTCTTTACAAAAATAGTATCTTTCCGACGCATTAAAAACGGTAAATGGTAACGATTCGTACTTTTACCATTGCCATAATAACCAATTGTCAATCGTTTTGTCATGATAGGTCTCCTTTTATAAATTAAATCAAAAATCCTGTGAATGGCTCTGCTTGAACCGAAAGATAATCTGCCATTCCTGCTACTAGAACACGAAAATCATCACCATTTTTTAAACCTGATAATCCAACTACGGCGACCAATTCCTCGCCCACCTTAATCGGAAAAGCGCCGCTAACGGGTAACTGCGAATGGTTTTCCGTTTCTGTCAAAGTTATTTCTCCCACATGATGAGCAACTAAAGCCCAGAAACTATTGTGCTCTGTTTTTAACACAGTTTTTATCTTGCCTTGAACAAAACTGAGATTTCGTTCTTTCGCTTGGTTACCAACGTATTGAAAAATGGGGACTTTGTCAGATACTCTGATGATTTGGATAGCGAGTTTTTCAGCTTGCTCTGTATTTTTGAGTATTTTTCCACCCAAAGCAAGTGCCTCTTGGCTGCCAAAACTTTGAAAGCGCAGCTGATGTTCAAGTTTCTCTAACTCCTCCAAATGTTCAGTTTTATAATAGCCTTTTGTTTTCTCTAAAATCGTTTCATTTGCCATATAATTAATTATCCATTGAGAAAATAATGCCTGCTTCTTTACGCAATTGTGTTTGAACTTTGCTAACAGAAAGACTGGCTTCAAGTTCTTTGTAACAAGCTTCCAAATCATTGTCATTAATCATTTTGACAAAAGCTTGAAATTCTGGAATAAGTCTTGCTTGTGACAAACCGTCATCAAAACTTTCTTTGCTACCGTCATTTAAGACCAATTTGACCTCACCGACGAGATTTGGAGATAGCGTTGTTTCGATATAACCCTTTGTTCCTTGGATAAGGCTGCCAGATTTTCCTTTGCTATCTTTTGCTGCTGTACAAACCGCGATAAAGTCTGGGTAGTTTAACACAGCAACACCACTTGTATCAATGCCACGTTCCACATTTGCAAAATAATGCTGATTTTCTGGTTGACCGAAAAGTCCCATGACAAAGTGCAAGTTATACAAATTTAAATCCATCATGGCACCGCCAGCTTTGGCAGGGTCAAAAACAGGTAAAACCTCACCTTTCTGAAAAGCATCATAACGACGAGAATATTGACTGTAATTGCTTTCAACTAATTTTATCTGACCGATTTTCGGTAACCATTCACGGATTTTTTGATAGGTTTTAAAATAACGTGTCGTGATAGCTTCAAACAAGAACAATCCTTTAGATTGTGCTAATTCTTTCAAATGCTGCGCTTCTTTGGCATTACTTGTCATTGGTTTTTCAACGATGACGTTGAGCCCGCTATTTAACGCCTTTTCAACAAAACTAACGTGTAAAAAATTAGGAACGGCAATATAAACGGTATCGATGCCAGATTGACTTAATTCCTCAAAATCGCTGGTGGCTAGAGGAATGTTATACTTTGTACACCACTGCTTTAGCTTGTCCATATCACTTGGAACGCTTTGAATCCCTAAAATTTCCAACTGCTCTATTTGAACCAATTTCGGTAAAAATTCTTCAACAATTAAACCTGCTCCGATAATACCTAATTTCATTGTTTTTCTCCTTTGTGACTTGATACTGTTATCTTACGCCTTGTTTATTAAAAAAGCATGGTTTTGAGCAGATTTAGAAAATTATTTTCACGATTTTTTTGCCTAGATAGTTCTTTTATGGACATTTTTTTCAGACATTTTTGATATACTTAAAGAAAAGGAGCATGATATGGGAATTATTGCAGATTTGGAAAATCAAACAACCTTTACCGAGCTTGAAAAAGAGCTTTCTAATTACATTTTAGAGCATTTAAACGACATTCCACAGCTGACGATTTCGCAGTTAGCTCAGCAATCATTTACGTCAAATGCTACTGTCAATCGCCTATGTAAAAAGCTTGGTGTGGCTGGTTACAAAGCTTTTCGTATTGCTCTAGCAGCCGAACTCGAAAAACAACGTTTTTCAAAAAGTCATGTTGATTTTGACAATCCTTTCTCCATGAGCGAAAATACGGCGAATATCTTCAAAAACGTTGCCAGTATTTCTAAGGAAGCTATCGATATTTGCTATGCTTCGGTGTCACAAGACTTAGTCGCCAAAGCTGCGCAGCAAATTGCCAAGGCTAAGCGTGTTTACATTTTTGCGACAGGAGATTCTTACTTGGTTGGCTTGTCTTTTTCAAATATGTTGGTAAAACTTGGCATTCAAGCAATCATGGTCAATCAATTTCATGACAGTATCGCTGTGATTTATCATTCAAACAAAGATGATGTGATTCTGTTTTTATCTTATTCTGGCAATATCTTGAACACCTACGCTCAAGAATTAGAGCTTATCAAAACCCGTCATGGAAAGACGATTCTGATTTCTTCCAAAGCCTTTAAAGATAAGATTGACTTAAACATCACTTTTCCTGCTAAAGAAAGTATCGTTAACAAAGCAGGCGGTTACTATTCACAAACCGCCATGCATTACATTTTAAATTGCCTTTATAGCCTGCTCTACACCTCAAATTACTTTACCAACCGAAGGCAAAAAAATGCCATCGAAAACCTAGCCAAGAAAGACTTGCAGTGATTGTGAGTATAAGAAAAAGCTGAACAACGTGTTCAGCTTGATTTTTTAGCTTTTTTGCCAAAGTTTATTTGGAAAATGAGGTCTGTTCTTGCAGAATCCGCAGTTTGGGTCACCGCAGCGAGACTCTAGCCAACGATTGCAGTATGGGCAAAAATAAGCATCAAAGCGTTCAGAATAACACCTTTGAGCCTTGCAAAATCGGCACTTATCGTCATCAATCCACCCAGCAATTTCAACGTTATTTATCACCAACTTATCATCGTCAAATTCCTGAATAGTCAATTTCTCTAACATTTTGTCAACTTTTATTCCTTAATTATTCTCCAAATAAAATTCAAAACGGTCGCCGACGTATTGGCTATGAACGTATTCAAATGGTCGTCCGTCTGTGAAATAGGATACCTGTGTCAATGCCAGCACCGCATGATTTTTAGGCACTTTGAGATAATTCGCCACGCGCTCGCTTGCATTTTTAGCATAAATCGTTTGCTGACTCTTGCCAATTTCATAACCATTATCCGTTAATGTTTGAAAGAAATGCTCTGTGATGTCCTCTTGATTGAAAGACTGAATGAGCTTTTCTGGAATTGATGCCACTTCAAAAACCAAAGGAACGTTATCTGCAAAACGCACGCGCTCCATACGCACCACGGTATCTGTCGCTTTTAGTTGTAACTGCTGGATTTCCGTTTCATTAGCAGTTTTTCGCTGATAAGAAATCAATTGTGACGACGGCGTTTTACCCTGCGAACGCACAATTTCGGTGAAACTGGTTGTCCCACGCATTTTTTCTTGCACACGGTGGCTAGCCACATAAGTCCCGCTACCCACACGGCGCTCCAAAATGCCCTCTTCGACCAAAAGCGTAATCGCCTGACGAAGTGTCATCCGACTCACCTCGTAATCATCCGCCAAATCACGCTCACTCGGCAAACGCTGACCAATCTCCCAAACGCCCCCATCAATCTCTTTCTTAATCGCATCATGAATTCTAATATACGCTGGAACCATAACCTACTCCCGTTCTGTTCTAAATAACCTTGCTTTATTTTAACATATTTTTGCCGAAGTTTTTAGTGGAGATTATTTCTTTTGGAAAATAGCGGAGCTGTGAAGTTAATCGAGTATAGCAAACTTTGTTCAAGGATTTTTTAGATTGAGAAGAAAATAAGCTAGCGCTGGGAAATTAGAGTGAATGATATAGAAAAACAGGTACTAACTATTAAGTTAGTACCTGTTTAAATGAAGCAAGTTAAAATTATTGAATATTATATTTTCTTTCTCGTTTCTCAAAAGCTTCTTTTCCACCCTCAAGAATATCACAAACATGTTCTTTTATACTATATCTTTCTAAGATATAACCACTATTCGATGTACTACTATCATTTTCTAGTGAACCATTCTTATAATCAAACTGTTGACCATCTTTATTTGGATTATCATCAGAAGACTGGTTAGCTATAATAACGTTTTCGCAATCTCCTCCTACTACAATATTGGGATTGTGTGTTACAACAATTATCTGTCTCCGCATTTTAGTTTTCTTGATATAAGATGTTAAATCTTTATAAATAGCTCTGTTATCTAAGCTATCTTCAGGTTGATCAATAAGAACAGGTTTTTTACTATCTGAAAAATCTAAAATTAGTTTCAGGATAACGAATGCTTTCTTCCCTGGCGACATTTGTTTAAAACTATCATTTTGATATTCTATTTCAAAATGATACGTATAATAGTGATTACTAAAAAAATTTTTGATATGTTCTAACTTGTTTTTATTTTTTATAAATTTAAGCTCATCATCTTTGAAAATGTTATCTATTACTGAATCAAAATTATTTTCAAGTTTCTCAATAAAGTTGCTCTTATTTTTACCACGATTATCAATATAATCGAATTCATCTTCAAAATTTTTAGAGGTAAACTTGATTGATATCGATAAGTCATCTTCTGAGATTTTAAATTCCTCTTTTAAAGTACCTCTAGCGGTCTCATATTTTCTATAATTTACTTTTAACTCTGTTTCAATTTCTCTTAGCTCTTTTTCCAATCTGCTTTTATTCGAGGTATATTGTCTCAAATCGTTTAATGCTTTTGTTTCATTTTCAATTTCTTTATCCAAATTTTCAAGTACATTATTATTTTTTGATAACTCTATACCTTTTTTATAAATAGCATGATTTTCAATTTGAGATAACTTTTGCTGTTTATCTTTGAGTTGTGAGTTGAAATCATTTTTAAGTCGAGCTACTTCGCTATCGAATTCTTGATTCGCCTTACTAGATATTTTTTCAAGAACAACCTTAAGTTCATTGATATCCTCAAGTAACCATTCATTATTTAATTTAATCTTTTCAAGCTTAGCTGTTTCCAACCCATTAAGCTTATTACTTAAAGTGGTCAATTCTTCCGAAGTTTTTTGATAATCTTCTCTAAGTCCTTCTAACTGTTCTTGTTCTTCTGAACTAATTTGGAGCTTACCAAGTATTCTTTCACGTTTTTCATTAAAATCTTTCAATCGTTGATTCAATGCATCTTCTTCAACTTCTGGCTGTTTTAAAGAATCTAACTCAGATAAGATATTTACGTACTTAAGCAATAGATCCTGAATTACACTATTTATTTTTCGACATTCTGATTCATATTCAGAAATTAGATCGTCCTCACCTTTATTTTTGATTATATCATTTATAAGAGTTTTTAATTTATCATCATTTCTTGCTAAATCAATCATGTATTCCTGAGGTATATATTCAATTTCTCTGTTATTGTCTTCTTTTTTATCTTTCCAAATAACTTTGAAATCTTCGTCTAAATTAGGAAAAACATACACATCTTCTTCAACAGGTTGATTCAATTTCTTTGCTATAGAATTTAACAATGTTGACTTACCATTAGAACGTCCTCCTATGATAGCGTTTAGATTTTCCGATAAATAAATCTCTTTATTCTTATAAACTAATTTATCTATAATCAATTCTTTCCGAATTAGTTCAGGTTTTTCTTTTTCTAAAGAAATCCTATACTCCGGCTCAAACATAATCTGTTTTAAACCTTCAAAAGTCTTGTCGGCTTTTATCCATGAATAGTATTTTCCAATTCCATCTAATGAGTGAGCATCTGATGACTGCAAAAGTGGTCTTACATAAGGAGAACGTTTCAGCCAATGCTGCCTATCTGTTATTAAATTATTTTCTTTGTGGCTTGAATGCAATACTAAATCAGATTTTCTGCATACATTCTCATACACTGCCGCATTTTTGCGATCGCTATCACTAGTAGCGCTACCATGACCTCTCGATAAGAAAGCTTTTAAAAATCTACCAGATAAATCTTCCGATTTCTTTAACGTTTGAATTAATGATTCGAAATCAATATTAGCACTTTTTTCGATTTCTTCTTTTGTAAGCATGTTAAAGGACTTTTCAGTACTACCTACGTTTGCTTTTAGCTCAGCTAGTAAATTTTTTACAATTTGATCATCTAGTTTATTATCAAAAATAATATGATAATCAAATAATTCATCTCTTTTATTAATATTCGATAATCTGACTTCTAAGTTAAAAAATACTGTAATACCTGATTTTTCTAGTTCTTTTTTTAATTTAAAATCATTATCAGTAAAATTAAAATAATTAGTTAAACCAACAACTTCAATCTCTTCTTCCTTTATTTTATCAATAAAATCTTGAATTTTCGGACTACCGTCAGATTCTCTTGGATATTGATTATTCAATATTGAATATAGTGAATGTAAATGCAAATCCCACTTTCTAAATTCTGAACCTCTATTAATTGTTGCCATTTGTACTCCTAACTAGAATTGTAATAATGAGAAATAGGCTAGATTAAAGCTTTTTTCCTACTCCATCTCTTTAACTTTGCTTTCAATAAATTGGATTTCTTCTTCTGAAAGTCCGTATTTTTTGTATAGTTGCTGGTCAATCTCGGCTATTGATTGTGACCAATCAATGTCAGAATTTGACGTGAAATCTTGCAAAGGAACTTTAGCCCACTTATCTCTTGTTGTTGCTTGAGTAATTTTTAAAACTCCAAGCATAGCACGAGCAAACTTAGTTTTTATATATTGCAAACATGCATCTGCTTCATTTTTTGTATCAAAACCACCTATTGATAAAAATGTTTCAGTCGCACCTACTAATGGATCAGCAATCAAAGGAGTTGAAATGAGCTCTCCAAATTGACCACTACCATTCGCCTGTGGGAAAAATACTTTGTACTTGTAAAAACTTTCTGGAGGATTTAAGTAATTCTTATTAATCCACTTATAAGTACGATTCATATTTTCTAAACCAAGAATTTTTATATCATTTTCATTCTGTTTCTCATTAAAATAAAGGATATCCGATAAAATTTTAAACGCACCAGATCCAACATCAAACTTATGCCCCTTAGATTGAATATCCTCAATCTGAGGATATTCAATAAGTGCTTGATTCGAAAGTTTATAAACTCCACGACCGCTAATAATAGTGTCCATCGTAAATTCAGTGAGCGGAGTAACCTTATGAAGTATATTGTTGAGGGTTTCGAACGGCGTGAAGGTTTCGATTGCACCAAAATCCTCTTTAGTATTATAGTATGTAACAGCAACTCCACCTTTTATATCAGTATTTGGAAAAATATTAGAAGAATTTTGCTCAAAATAAATAACTTTCAAGTGTTTGTCTTCTAACATTTTTTTATTCCACGCCTTCGGCGTACTCCCTGCGTTAAAAAGGAAGCGAGCTGGTGTTATTAGTATAACCTTATCAGATAATTGATAAGCTAGTTCCATAAACTTATGGTAAATTGGTGGAGCAAATGTTAAATTCTCTCCTATTGTTTCTTCCTGATACGGAGGGTTTCCGATTACGACGTCAAATTTCACTTGGTTGAATGCCTCCTCTACTTTTTGTTTACCTTCTTCGATATCATTTTTAAGGGTATCTGTAAGGTCTTCGATGTATTTTACGTTAGTTTTATAATCACGATATCCTGTTAGTGTGCGTTCGGTAATTGTTTTTGCCATTGGTGTTTTCGCAACAGCATAAACATTATTAGCTAAGATATCTTGATAGACTTTATCTGCTTCAAAGTGACTATCATCGTTTGCCATGACTTTTTGATAATAAAGGCTAATAGCTGCATGGAGCGGATAGAGTCCTGTTTTTGAGTTGATATCTAGGATTTTGGTATCTGGATGATAAATCTCACTTGTGATATCTTTTTCGACCCAATGGAGATTTGAAGTTGCTCCGTTGGTTGTTGATGTGAAATCATCATCGTAGAAATTAAGTCCACCAACACTTTTTGCTGTTTGCATATTAACCACGCGCCATGGTGTCAAAACTGTTTCTTTATCTGGATTTTTAAATGAACCAAACAACTCAGCAATTCTTTCAGCACGTTCGACAAAGTCTAACGAATCAAAAGATTTGGCACGTTGACGAATAATGCGTCCTGCTTCGATAAAGACTTCAGCATCATAGTACTTAGTAATTTCACTAAACATTCCTTTGGTGAATCCTTTTGGCATGAATTCTTTCCAAGATTCATCATCGACTTTATTAATAAAATCCTTAATAGTGATATCTTTATCAAAATCAACTTTCATTCCGTAAATCATCATCGGAATACGGATTGATACCCCACGAAGAATAGAAATAAGTTTTTGTCTGTCTTTCTTAGCTTCTTTGATTTTTTCAATAAGAGCTTTTTCTTCTTCTGTACGCTTGCGAGCTGGTTTTTTCTTAGCTTTTTCACCAGCTTCATACTCTTCATCAGTCAAGCCGTTTTCATTAATAGTGACAGTATTTTGAACTTTTTGTTTTTGTGTTTTTCCAACGATAGCATTCAACTTATTAAACATGCTAGCATCTTCAGCAGTTAAAGTTAACAAATTATCGTTATACAAACTATCATCTTCAAAACCTGAACGTACTGCTTTTTCGGCATAAACCTTTTTAAGCTGTGTCAGCATGCTATCAACGTTGTAATCTTTCATGCCTGTTTCCGAACTTCCAAGAATTGGCAAAAAGTTCAGAAGATTAGTCATGGCTTGGCTTGTTTTTGGTCAGAAGTGTTTTTCTTGCCAACACCTGTATTGATTTGAGCACTTTCTGCCATAACTGTCAAAGCACGGTCTGGCGCAAAGTCAAAGATATAACAACGCTCTTTTTTACCTAATTTCTCATGTGAATAAGGTGTTTGGGCACGGAAAGCTGCTTGAAGATAATTCATAGCGCTATTAGTATTAGACAAGAACATAACCGCTGTCCATTGTGGCACATTGACACCTGTTGTTAATTTACGAACAGTTAATGTGATTGTTTTGGTTACTGTCGGGTCATCTGTGATAGCATTTCTAACTTTTTCAATATCAGCTTCGTTTGTCTCACCGTTATCCGTAGTACTTCCTCGAACGACATTGACAATCTTATACTCTTTACCAAAGATAGGATGTTCTTTCAGCAACTCTTCAAAAGCATTGGCTTCTTTGATACCTGGCATAATCCAGAGTGTGTGGCGAAGCTCATTGCGATATGCAGGGGTTGAAAATGGATAGTTTGTCTTGCTATCTTTATTAGTGATATTATCTAGAAATGCACGAACATCTTTTTTATAGACAAGATTACCTTTATCATCTGTTCTAAAGAATTCTCGGAAATTAAAGGACTTACTTTCATCCATAAATTTCGCCTTATTCTTCATTTCAAAAGTGTACATAAGTACTTTTGGTAATTTGTCATATGGATTTGGTTGGTCAGGGTGTTCGTATTTCCATTTTGTCTTAGCTTGTTGTTCCATGGTGTAATCCCATGTATAAACTTGGTCCTCGTCAAATTGGTCTAAAAGGTTAAACGGAGTACCAGAAAGCTCCAAAATCTTAGTATGTTCTTTAACAAGCTGTTTAAGAACAATATCACTAAGTTCTGTCTGTGTACCTTCATGGGCTTCATCGATAATAATTAAGTCCCAATCTACATCTGCAAAATCTTTTAGATTTGTTTCACCGTTATTATAACGTAGCAACTGAATCGAAGCAAAATAAATAAATGGTTTGTCACCTTTTTTCAAAGAAGTGATGTGAGCACCTTTGTCAATAGAACCATACTCATATCCTGCTTCGTCCATTTTTAATTTACGATAATCCTCAAACCAAGAATCTGATACAACAGGACGATGTGTCATGATAAGTACTTTTTGGAACTGTTCTTCCTTAATCAATTGTAAAGAAGTCATTGTTTTACCAAAACGCATTTTGGCATTCCAAAGCATTTTATCTTTCTTTTTAAAGACTTTTTGTGTTTTAGCAACGGCTTCTTTTTGTTCAGGACGAAGTTCAATTTTGGTTTCAGCTTCTGGTGTTTCTTCGACAATATTTTGAAGGTATTCACGACCTTCTTTTACAGCCTTAATAGCTTCTTTAGCAGTTTCTAAATCCGTTTCAAACCATTCACTTCCTTCAAGATATTTAGAATGGTTAATTCCAGAACGTGTTAAAACCCTATGAACATCTTTATCATGGAACCAAGTTTGAGTTGATTTCTTAAAAGCAAGTTCTACCCAACCAAGTGTGTAAGGAAGACCTGAAGTTGTCATGTATTGCTTGATACGTTTTGGAGCTTCTTCTCGTAAAAAATCACTGTTTGGTGACCAGTCCGCTTCTAAATCTTCTTCTGGAATAGAACCTTCTCCAATTTTTTGGCTACCGTCGTACGCATTAAACAGTCCATTTTCATTTTTTACGGTTTGGATATAGATAAATTTTCTAGTAGCAGTACTATATAATTCTTGTGCTTGCGGCTCTAGAAATTGACCATACCAGTCCGAACTAACATCAGGATCAACATACTTAATCACAAACCAAACTAAAATGTAAAAGATATTATGTAAAGAATCTAATGCATTTTCTTTCGTTGCCTCTTTAGGATTGATATTATGTGCAGAATCATTCCCAAGCTGTTTTATTTTATAAAAATAATCAACAACATTGTCATCGTCAATATATCTTTTGACAATTTTCAATACACCGTTGAAGTTAGTTCTTTCAGGAATATCTATATATTCTCGGTCAGCAATTAACCACGCTGTGTTTTCAGCGATTTTTCTAATCTTAAACAAAGTAGTTTCATAATCTTCCTGAGTATAACTCTTCTCAGCCATATTAGCAGTTGTAAAAAGTTCTGCAGTATCCAAATCAATCGTTAAAAACCCAAAATTTGATTCCACATTCATAAACCTAATCTCCTAACATATAAACTTTCTGGATGTTTATTTCTTTAATCTCTTCTTTAGATTCATCATCTTCGTCAGCAAAATCAAACAAACTCAGTTGTCCTTCGACAACTCCACTATCATGTTCAACTTCTTCACCAAATAATTCAGCAAATGCAAATGGAATTTTTCTCACCGTACTCGGGTGTCCTTTAACAATTTGCCATTCATTAAACATTATTGGCTCACCCGTTATAGGGTGTTTTTTAGTGAGAGTATTACCTCTAATAATATTTTTATGAATTAAATAGTGTGCTGATTGATAAACGTCACTTCTGCTGCTTAACCTTGTTCCAAAGTATTTTTCGTACCAATCAAGATAATATAAAAACATTCTTGAGCGAGCTACTTCTAAATTATCTTCTAAAAACTCAATCCCATAGATTGATGCTAAAGCAATCAAGGATTTCGTTTTCCAATTTCGCTCGTCGTATTGGTCAATAACAGCTTGTAATTTTCTTTCTAATATTGCAAGCAGGAAATTACCATCGCCTGCTGCAGGTTCTAAAAAAGTTGCCGAAACATTTTCACAAGCTTCTTTCACTCCAGGTGTATCCAACATTTTTTGTACCATCCACGCTGGAGTGAACACTTCACCGTGCTTTTGCACCCTATGTTTTGACTTTATTAATTTCTCTTCCAAAACTTCCTCCTGAAAACGTTTCGTTATCTCTATTATATCATTTAAATTCAAAAAAATAATATCTTAGTGTAGTAAAAAAACACCTTATCAAGCGGTTTATTTAACTGGACAAGGCGAATTATCATTTTATTTTTTATTAGTCTTCCAATCCAACTAGTTGACGTTGGCGTTTATTAGCTTGGTCGGCGATGTGTTTGAAAACTGTGATTATCTCTTCGTGCGTTCCATTATTAGTTAGGCACGAAATACTTTGATTATATTTGTCAACGATTTGTTTTACTTGCTCTTTGGTTGTCATTTAGCATTTTCTCCAATTCTTCTATTTTGTATCTCTGAGGGATAATAAGTTCCAAGTTATTTTTTCTTTCTGTGGTTTCTTTTGCTTGCTTTTTTCCAATCATCTAACTTCTTCGTCAATTCTTCTGCTTCATTAGTTTCAGTTTCTTTATATATCTGCTTTTCGATACTATTAACAATAGCTTCTATGGTTGGGGCTAGATATTTTTTCTTCATACGATCGCCAATAATAGCACTAATCGAGATTAGTATCATCAATATAAAAATTTTATCTAAACCAGAATATAGCGTTAAAATAAATACATCTTTCGGCATATGAGTATCCGTTAGTTTAAGGATAATCTTCAGGTAAATACTCCCACCAATAAAATCCTCTACTACATTTAATAATTTAAAGATTAAATAAACAATAATACTCATTACGGAAATTAACACTTTTGAACGATATATATTATTCTTAATGACTTCATCATCCAAATTGTATCTTAGATGTGGTTCTGTTCGACCAGCTTGCAATCGCCATATATCTTTTGAAATCAGCAAATAAATCAAAGTAATAAAAAGTGCCGCTAAGTTCCAATTCTTATCCGTTATAGTTCCCAAAATCAACGGAAATAGAACCGTTAAAATGGCTAACACAATATCCATCTGCATTATATTTAAAAATAATTTAATTAGAATTATAGCAAAATATATTAGATATAAATAGAAGGCGAAACCTATAATTCCTTTACCACCATAAACTTCAAAATATACTACCCAGATATAAAGCTGAAATACAAGGTAAAAAATAAAACATAGAGAATATCCCAAATATGCTAATCTTGTAAAAACTAACGAAGGTTTAAAGAAACCATCAAACCAATTTTTTCTATCAAGCTTACTATACTTTAAATCTTTATAGCAATGAACAATAAAAAATAGAGCACCACTCAACACAACGTATATGCCTAAAAAAATAACTATTTTTAATTGCTTGATATCACCACTATGTAATCTACTATATAATCCCAGTAAAAGAACAATACCTCCAACAAATAGATGAATAACATTGCTTCGCGTGTAATTTACAGCATCATATTTGACAACATTTCTAAAATATAAAGTATCTGATTTTCTATCGTAAAAATAAACAAGAACTAATTTGTAATTATCTAATATCTTCTTAGAGTGCCTAGTATTAAAAAGATTTATTTTTCTGGCTTGTTCTTTCCTCTCAACCTCTTTTATTACTTCTTTTTCAAGTTCTAAAATAAGGTTTTCATCGACATTTCTTTCATTGATTAAATAACTTCTTTCTTCTTCGAAATTTTCTTCTTTTTCTATTTTCATAAAAATCCTCCCTTACCCTAATATTTTTACTATATCATACCTAAAAAAGCCACCAATTTAGCGATGACGGCTTTTTCGCTCCCCTCACCTCACCTTATCTTATAGTATTCATCCATTTTTTGCTGCGGAACATGATGATAGAGATAATTAGTCTGAAGAGTTCTTCTTGTGATAGGAGGAAATAGACCCATACGATTGGTAGTTTTAAGGCGAGTCCTGTGAGGAGTCCGATGGGGACGCCGATAAGCCAAGTGCCTAGTATGTCGATAATCATGATGTATTTGGTTCTACCGCCACTTCGGATAATGCCACCACCTAAAATCATGTTCTGCACTTTGATTGGAGCTAGAATGGCAAAGGCTACCAGTAGTTGTGAGCCAACTTGACTAACATCTGCTTCGACATTGTAAAGTCCGATATACAAGCCTTTGGTGGCAATAAGGGTAATCGATAATATCAAAGAACCCACCAAACCGTAGAGGCACAGCTGTTTGGATTCTTCGTAGGCTTTGTCGTAATCACGTTTTCCAAGGCGTCGTCCGATAAGGATACCTGCCGCTTGAGAAAGTCCTGATAAAGCTCCGATAAATAGCCCTTGAATTGGTCCTGTCAATGACATTCCTGCTAATTCACTAGTTCCCATATGCCCGTAAATGTAGGTATTCACATTTTGTCCCATTGTCCAGAGGAATTCATTGATAACAATTGGTAAGAGCATAACAGCGTATTGCCGAATTTCAACGCTGTCCATATGTAAATCAACTGCGAAAGAACAGATTTTGCGGTAGTAATAAATCATTAAGAGAAGATTGACGATTTGTGACATCAAACTTGCTACGGCTGCCCCTTTAACTCCCATTGGCGCAAAACCAAAATGTCCGAAAATCAAGAGATAATTCAAAGCGGTATTGACAACTGCTGCCACGGCACTAATATAAAGCGGATATTCGGCATGATTATGACATCTCATTTGCACCGCTAGGATTGAAGAAATCCCAGACAAGGGATAAACCAAGGCTAAGATTTTGATATAGTCTGCGGCATTAGCAATCACGGTCGTGTCTTTGGTAAATATCCCTGAAATCATGTGCGGCAAGAAAAAGCAGACACTCATCGTGAAAACAGCTAAAATCATCATCACCAGAAGATTAACAGACATACTGGTGTTGATTTTCTTTTGGTCATTTTTTCCCATATACTGAGAAACCATGATGCCTGTCACGGTGGCAATAGCTCCGCTGACAAAGGCAAAGACGAATTCTGGCTTACCGCCTACTTCTACGGCTGCAATGGCTGTTTTGCCAAGCTGACCTACCATTAATTGGTCTATCATGGAAAAAGAAGATTGCAACATAGCCTGCAAAGCTACTGGAATTGCAATCTTCATCGAATCTCTAAAAAAGTGCTCTGTTTTTGTCATCTTATTGTCTCCATAACTCATATTAATGTCATTATAGAGCAATCGTTTGCATTTATGCAATGGACTACTTGCACAAATTTTTTAGACAGTTAAACCATAAACGCTCTAAGTCATTTATCCGCTTTTTTACGAATGCCGATAAGACCTGACAGTGTCAATAAAGTCCCGAGAAGAATGGCAAAGAGTGATTGTTTTTCCGTTCCTGTTTTTGGCAATGTATCAGCGATGTAGGCATCAGAAACCGTGACAGAATCGACTGGGTCAAGAGCATTATCAATCGCTTCTTGTCTTGGAACGATAACTGCCGTATCACCTGCAGTTACTTCGTCATCAGTATTAATCTCATCATCGACATCAGCAGAAATATCATCCGTAGTCGGATTTAAAACGGTTGTTTCTGGGTCATCCAAACTTTCTTCTGATACGATAATATCATCTAAAGAACTTGTCGGAGCTTGATATTGATATGGAGTATAGCTGACACTAACAACTTGCAAAGTTGGTTCTTCAACCGTTTCTAGAACGGGAACGCTGTACGCCTTAACGCTTGAATTGAAAGCAAACCATTGCGTTGAACGGTTGTTGGAACCGAATGAAAAATGAATCTCACCGTCATCTCCAACCACGCCGACAATGGCACCATACCATGATAACTCCGTACCGTCCCATTCATTCTGCTCAAATCGGCTACCTTGTTCAAGGGATTCGTTGCTGGTAGCAGCGTAAGCTCGATTTTCACTAGCATTGTAACTTACAGAAGACCCATTGATAGCAATATAATCACCATCAAAATTCGTCACATATTCATCAGAATTTAAAACATAAGACTCACTTTCATCGTCATAAACCGCCCCTGAATTAAGAGAGGCAAATGAGAGTAGAGCTCCAGAGACGTCAATAGCTTCGCCATTTTCATCTAAAAATTGCACGTCCATGCCAATCTGCGTTGTTTGATTCAAGCTGATAACATCAATGGTATTTGTTGGATCGTTGAAAAATTTTACCAAGACTTGGTCGCCAGATTCTGGGCTTTCTAGGGTGTAAGTATATACCACACTAGCAACTTTTGTTGTATTGAAATAGGTATTTTCAAGATTGTTATAAGTAACTACTGTTGGAATTTCTTGTTGTAGGAAATAATAACTGCCACTACTAATGTAATTTGGATTGCTGATAATATCATTTGCAATGATGTCTTTGTCCTCGACGGCATTAGCTTCTACCCATGCGAGTGCGGTTGCTTGGTCAACTGCTGTGGCATTGTTATCAACTTCTGCAACGGTATTGGGTTCTGAGCCTGATTCGAAGATAAGAGATTGTCCTGCCGCTTCGCTTAAATAGCCGTCCTCAGTCGTTTTAGCTTCGTAATCGGCTACTGCTGCTTCATAAGTGGCTTGATTGTCAGCAACTTCTTGATTATAATTTTCAATGGCAACAGCATAGTCAGCATTATTTTGTTCTTGTTGAGCGGTAGCGTCTTGGATAACTTCTGTATCAGCAACGGTATTGGTAACAGCTTCAGATAAATCAGATGTGGTCACCGTGTCTTCTGTTGTTACCTCAACACCTGCCGCTTGCGCTTCTGTGATAGCTTGGTCTTGGTCGGCTTGAGCTTGTATCAAATCAGATTCTGTCAGCTCTGTATCAGTCGCTACTTGCTCTACCGTGTCAGTTGTTGTCTCATCAGCATTGACTTGAGCATTGTTTATCACTAATAAACCTGCAACAGCTACTGAAACCACGCCAATGGTCAATTTCCGAATGTAAAATGTTTCCTTAGACTTTTTAAACATATCAAATCCTCCTAAAAAAAGCAAAAACCACCAAACCAGACCATTAAACGGTTGATTTGGTGGTTCTTTTTCATACATAGTGTCTAAAAATATGTCACAACCACCAGATTAACCAGTTTTGCAACCCATTGAAAATGGACTATTTTTAAGGAACTATTAGTAAATTTAGTAAATCATGTTATCCCCATGTGTAACCACGCGCATTGAAGAACACGACTGTGCCGTCTGGCAAGGTTACCCATTGGTTACGTACTTGTTCACCAGAATTAGCGTCATAGTAATAACGTAAGCCGTTAATTCTAACGACGTCACCTTTCACTTGTGAACCATCTGCGTTGAAATAGAGATTTTGTCCGTCAATGACTTGGGCACCAGTTACGGCAATGCCATTTTCATCGAAATAGTACCAATCATCACCGTCACCAATGAATGTATTGACTGCAAGTTCTCCTGAATCAGCATCGTAATAATAGCGATTGCCATTTGCATCAGTGACAATTTCACCTTTGACTTGACTGCCATTATCTGCAAAATAGAGATGTTGTCCATTAATGACTTGGGCACCAGTTACGGCAATGCCATTTTCATCGAAATAGTACCAATCATCACCGTCACCAATGAATGTATTGACTGCAAGTTCTCCTGAATTGGCATCATAATAATGGATATTTCCTGCTGTATCTGTGACAAAGACGCCTTTGGCTTGTAGTCCGTCCTCAGCAAAGTAAAGGTTTTGTCCGTTAATGGTTTGAGAACCTGTAACTAAATTGCCGTTTTCGTCAGCATAATACCAGTCATTATCACCCGTTGTGAAGAAATCAGCAACGATTTTTTCACCTGAATCAGCGTCATAGTAACTACGAGTGCCATCTGCATTAGTCACAAAGACACCTTTAGCTTGAACACCATTATCGTCAAAGTAGAGATTTTGTCCAGCAATGGTTTGGGCACCTGTAACAGCAATACCATTTTCATCGAAATAGTACCAGTCATTGTCACCGATTTTCACAAAATCAGATACAACCATTTCACCTGAATCTTCTTTGAAGTAACGAAGGTTGCCGTCTGCGTCTGTAATCAATTCGCCTTTGACTTGATAACCATTGTCATCATAATATTGATAAACACCATCAATTTCAACAAGACCACGCGCCATGACACCATTTTCATCAAAATGACGCCATTTTGTGACAGTTGTTGTCACACCATCTACGACTTCTTCAACATCAAATGAATAATAATTATTGAAGTATTGGTTGCCAAGTGGTCCAAAGTAATATTGATTGCCATTTTCATCTTCGTAAATCGCATCACGTAGTTGAATACCATTTGGTAGGAAGTAATAGGTCTTACCATTAATTTCAACGGTTCCAGTCACCATGTAGCCATTGTCATCAAAGTAATAATAGTAACCGTTGTAAACGATAAATGAAGCTTTCGCACGATAACCACTCGTTGAGAAGTAACTCATGCCAGTACCGTCATAGTAGAATCCTGTGATAGCTGAATCCGTTGTCAACTGTTTTGGAAGGAAAGTGCCGTTTTCAGTCACGGTGAAATAAGTACCCGTCGCCGCATCGCTAAGCACATAACCTGCCCCCTTACCAAGAATATTAGTACCGTTGAAGTATTCGGCTTTCCAAGTCTTAATCTTAGTTGAAGGGTCAATTGGTTCGCCAGTTGAAATCATTGCTACTTCAAACATTTCTGGATAGGTTTCTTGAAGATAATCCAAGAATTCACCACCGTATTGTGCTTGATAATCTTCACCGCTACTCTTGCTGTTAGCGACATAAAGAGTGTTGTTAATGTAAGCACCTTCTGTTTCTTCACCATAATCATTCACACGAGTTGCTGTGACAACTTCTTCACCCGGAAGTGAGTAAATTTGGTCTGGAACCCAGTCAGCAATGACTTGAATACCTGCCGCATGAAGTGCCTTAATCGCATTTCGTAAATCTTCTGCTGAACCGTATTTATTGTTTTGACTCATTGCTAGGTCATAGCGGTCATCAAAGGCATAGCCGTTTTGAATGATTGAGTCAAGGAATGTACCGTCATCAGTTGACACGTATTGTGGTGCCATTTCAAATGAGGTAATACCCCAAGATGTAAAGAGGTCAACATTTTCAGCAATAAGCTTATTTGTATATTCTGAATCGCTTGTAACAAAATCTTGGAAGTTTGAGAAGCCTTCGTAGATTACTTGAGAATCAAGCGCAGCGGTTGCTTGATAAGTCAATTCACCTTCTGCATAAGCTGATGTGTCAGCTGATACACGAATGTCTTGATTTTCATCTGCCCCAACTGGAACCCAAACAGAAAGGTAACCATTCATATCAACGGTTTCATAACCTTTGATTTCATCTGCTGTGAAGTAAATATAACCATTGTCATCAACGAGTTTCGTGATGTCAGTATCAGAATCGTTGAGATAAGATTGCAAACCGTCAGCAGTTGGGTAAAGCAATGGGCGATAGTATTGATCAGCATGGGCAACACCGACTTGAACAGCAATCACTTCGGAATCGTCCAATTGAAGATTTGGATTGTTAGAAATAATCGTCACAATACCTGAGGTCAAAACAGAATCATCTGTTGCTTCTTGGTCAGCTGTCATAATACCATAACCATAGCGAACAGAGGTCAGAACACCTGTTTCATTCAAAACGGAATCAGCATTATCAGTTGACATGCTTGAAGCCGGCGTGTAGTAAGTAACCGCCATTGATTGCCCACCAGCAGCATATCTAATCCGTGCTTGTAGCAAGGTCGTGATTTGGTCATAATATGGTGATTTTGTTGCCATGTATTGACCATTATCCGTATAAAGGTCACCATAGTAAACACGTGGCACCGATTCCATATTTGTCAAAAGAAGTGAATAAGCCGCAGGAATGTTATAGTGTGTGTATTCCTTATCAACGCTATTCATGTCAGCATTATAAATTTCAAAGGCTTGATTCAATTCATCTAAAGTGAATGTGTAACCGTCTGTTTCAGGATTAATTTGTTCAGCGATAATTGATGCGATGATGGTTTGCACTTCACTATCATGTGCACGAACAAAGACATAAGACGGCATGGTATCGCCGTAAGCACTATCTTCACTACGGTCAGTCAAGCCAATTTCTGACGTGATAAGTGGTTCTAAGCCAGAACGCTCATCCGTTGGACGTGTCAATGAATAAAGGAATGACAAACGAAGTCCGTTATCAATTGCTAACGCTGCACCATTCGTATCATGGTTATAGTCTGGGTCATTATAACTCCAAGCTTCTAAGATAGAAATATGAGCAAGAGCCTGCGCTTCTGACTCGTTAACACCGTAAGCCGCTTCAAACAAATTAGTGTAAATTTGAAGAAGGTCAGCATTCACATTATCAACAGCATCCACACGAACACCGTCAAAGTTAGCATCGTCATCACCAAAGACAATACTTCCCCAGTTCATGAGATAGTAAAGCTGATTCAATTGCTCTGCTTGAACAACTGGATTTGAATTATCAACGTCATTGGCAAGAAGGAATTCATAACCACCCGTACGGTCGGCTTTGAAGTAATTTGTCTCACCTGTCTGATAAGTTGGTGTGCGGTTAAGCAAGCGATAATCTGAATTAGCCCATGGCGTCAAATCGCTATTAACATATAAAAGCGCTCCACCTTGCAAATGGTCAGTTCCCTCATTTTCAGTATTGATATTCCATTTGTCTTGTGTCGTCACAAATGAACTAATAATTTCACGCAACCAAGCGGTGTTTTTTTGACGTGTGATTTCTTGTTCAATTTTCACTTGTACAGCTTCTGCTGCCAAATTTAGGCTGGCTTGAGAATCGTCTGCTGAATAGGTTGTTCCCAAATCAAAATAATCAGACATATAGTTCAGATAATCGATTTGCGTATCGACATCTGGCCACCAAGCCATTAACAATGGACGGAAATCAGTTTCTGTCGAATCAACCCAAGTCTCACCATTTTCTAAAATCTTAGTAGGACGATACCAAGTATTAGCTGTCAAATACCCATCAATCAATTCAAAGCTTTCTTCGGTTGAATCATAACTTTGATTGTTAATGCTAAAATTGTCAACTAAATTCGTTAGTCCTTCCGAAAATGAGTAAGTTGATGTTGAGGTCAGAGCACCTGTCTCCGCATCAAAATAGAGTAATTGTCCATCAACGGTAATCGCAAAGTTTTTCTTAACATTGCCATCTTCGTCAATGTAATAATATTTGCCATCAATTTCTTGAATATTATCCAAGCTCAACTGATCGGCATCCGCTCCAGTTTCGGTAACAGCTGAACGACTAACTTCCCCTGCTAAGTCAGCTGTTACTACTGTCGTTGTATCTACTGCATCCGTTGTTGTATCATCAGAATCATCTGCTGTCTGATTAACAGTCGCCTCGTCTGTTGTATCTGTTGTCGTAGCCTCTGTATCCGTTGATGTGACTTGAGAAGCTTGTACTGCTGCGCTCGTAGTAGTCTGTTGGTCAGCGTCACCAGTAACAACATCAGTAACATCTTGCGAATCATCTGTTGAAACAGTCGAATCAGTAGTTGTACTATCGTCAGCCACCCTTGAAGTATCTTGCACGTCAGCAACGGTTACATCTTGTGATTGTGATGTGCTACTATCAACTGCTGTATCCGCTCCTGAATCATCAGAAACTAAAGTTGTGGTATCTGTCGTATCGGCAGAAACAGATTGAGTAGGGACACTTACTCCCAAGCCTACCAATGCCAAGCTCGTAACGGCAATTGCTACCCACTGTTTCTTAACCTTGTGTAGTTTATAATGAACCTTTTTTTCCATATAGTTCCCTCCTAAATAGCTCATAAACAAAAAGACTACACCTAAAGTGTAATCTAGATTTAAAATTGCGTTTTATTTTTTTACATATATGACTAGTTGCTTTTCAATTTTGCAATAGTGTCCTGCATTTGCTGAGCGACATTATAACAATCCAAAAACATCATGATTTCTGTGCATTTTTCCATGGTTGCTAAACCGTCTGAATTTCCCATTTTAAACAGATAATAACCTCTATAATATCTAATAACAGCGTTTTCAAAAAAGTCTATTTCAGGCTTCTTTAATCGGTCAGCATAGTTTAAAAGTTTGAGTGCCACTGAAAAGTGTTCCTTTTCAATACAAACGCTGATAACACTAAGCAACATCTGAATGATGAGCTTACGATTTTCAGGAATTTCTTGGTAAAATTGCGTGCGCTTCACCATTTCTCCCGCAAATGTTTCTAATAAATGGACTGTCATTACAGAGGCACTATTAGTAAATAACCAGAGTTCATAACGCCCCCATTCTTCAACTGAAAAAAGGTAATCAACCAGATACTGAATCTCCTTTTTATTTATCTTTTCTTGCTTGGTGCATTGGCTTAGAACGGCTTTAACGACCAGCGTATTTAGTTTATAAAGTTTATAATTTGAAAACCTTTCTTCTAATTTTTTACAATTTTCTAAAATCTTTTCCAATTTTAAAATATTCTTTTCAAGGTATGCTTCAGAAATCTCGTTTTGAAGAAAGGTATTTTGTGGTTGGACAAAGTTGTGATAAACGCTTTGAAACTCGTCCATAGTGACATTCATATTTTGCAAACAGATATAGAGAACATCTGCTGTAACGTCGCTAATTCCACGTTCAAATCTTGATAATTGAGCGACAGAAACGACCCCCTCAGCGACTTCTTTTTGCGATAATCCCTTTGACTCCCTAATCATTTTAAATGTTTTACCTAATGTTTTTTTCATATTCCCCCTTTATTTCCCAAAATTGCATATATGTAATATCTACTTATTTCCCCTAAAAGAAGGAAGC
>Ga0129306_1001292_pt1 | contig 29339 bp, 40 predicted proteins | sample P827metagenome_FD_94438 | JGI IMG/M metagenome (GOLD analysis project Ga0129306, IMG submission 94438) | Capybara group fecal microbial communities from Wisconsin, USA - P827 metagenome | ecosystem: Host-associated > Mammals > Digestive system > Large intestine > Fecal | place: USA: Wisconsin...
TATCCGGTACTGTTGCTGGTGAAGAGGATACATTACCGGATGTATTGGACAGTTTTAGTATGGAAGCTAATTTACTTGACCGTGTTGTAGGTACTAAAGAAGAACGTGATGTCGCTCCAATTAAAATTAAAGAGCCATTAATGATTAATTGTGGTACTACAACAACAATTGGTGTTGTTACATCAGCTAAGAAAAATGATGTTGATGTTACACTTAAATTGCCTGTTTGTGCAAGCCCAGGCGATAGAGTCGCTTTAAGTCGTCGTGTTGGTGCTCGTTGGAGATTAATCGGTTATGGTATTATCAAATAGAGGGCAAATAATGGACTCTAAAGAAGTTGTAATAGATACCAATTTTTTTATGGTTCCTTTTCAGTTCAATGTCGATATTGTCAGTGAACTTGAAAAATTATTACCTTCTTATACATTAACTACTCCAAGCTTTGTTATCAATGAATTGAAGGGTTTAAAAAAAAATAATAAAGGAAAAACAAGGTTAAATGCAAATTTGGCTTTGAAGTTAGCTAATTCTTCAAGAATTGAAATAAAGGATATTTCATTACTCGAAAATGAAACTGTGGATGATGCGTTACTTAGAGTTTCAGAAGTTTTAGCTACAAATGATATTGAATTAAAAAATCGTGCAAAAGATAAAGGAATAACTGTTGCATATTTAAGGCAAAAAAAATATATTGTTGTTGAAGGTAAAATATAATATTAATTAAACTTATTAATTAAAATGAGGGATTATTTTGTATTATAAAACAAAAATTGAGGATACTGTAAGAATTCCACCTTACAAGTTTGAAAAGCCTCTTAAAGAAGTCGCTATCGAAACTTTAAACGAAACTTATGATGGTCGTTTAGATAAAAAACTTGGTTTACTCATTTGTGTCAATGATATAGATGAAATAGGCGAAGGCAGACTTATCATGGGTGATGGTGCTGCATATCATAATGTTGTTTTTGAAGCTATTTTCTTCAAACCAGAACAACATGAAATCTTTGACGGAGAAGTAATTGATATTGTTGATTACGGTGCTTTTGTAAGAATTGGGCCTATGGATGGTTTAATACATGTTTCTCAAGTAACTGATGATTATATCAGTTATGATGCTAAAAGAGGAGCATTAATTGCAAAAGAATCTAATAAAACCTTGGATGAAGGTGATTTAGTCAGAGCTAGAGCAGTTAGCGTATCCATTAAAGACGAATCTACTAATAATATTGATAACAATAGGAATTCTAAAATTCCACTCACTATGAGGCAAACTAATTTAGGTAGATTTGAATGGATTGAAGAAGCTAAAGAAAAAAGTAAGAAGGGTTAAAAATGAAAGCATGTACTGTTTGTAAAATGATTTCAAGTAAAGATCATTGTCCTAGTTGTGGAAGTCCTACTTCTGATAATTGGAGTGGTCTTTTAATTATTACAGATCCAGAAGAATCTGAATTAGCTCGTGAATTAGATATTAAAATTCCAGGCGAATATTGTTTAAGAGTTAGATAGAGGGTTTTTTCGTGTTAAGATTAGATGCAGAATTAAATAAAGATATAATATTGGAGCTTAAAAAACCATTAGGCACATTATATCTTAACTTTGAAGATGCTATTGAAGAGATAAAATCTTCTGAGTTTTTAATTTCTGTAGGTGATGAAACTTTTGCTAATCTCACCAAATATGAATTATATCCTCATATAGGTATAATTGATAATTTAATTCAAAGAAAAAGTCATACTCATGAAATTATACGTGCAGATCATATTTTAAAAGTAGATAATCCTGCTGGATGTATAACTGATGATCTATGGGAAACCATAGGCCAAGCTCTTGAATTATCTAACAATGGCGAATGTTATGTAATTGAAGTAGCAGGGGAAGAAGATCTTGCAGTTCTTCCTTGCATCATTATGGCAAATCCAGAAACTACAATTTTATATGGTCAACCAAATGAAGGGTTGGTGCTTTTAAAAGTTTCTGACGTTAAAAATAAAGCTCAAAAGCTTATTAACGGATTTATTAAAGAATAAATTGAATTGAGGTTTAATCATGGAAATCGAATTTATTGAAGAAAAAGAAAATAAATTATTTAATAGAAAAGAAATTAAATTTTATGTTGATTATGATGGAGAAGCAACTCCTAAAGTTTTAGATATCAAATCTAAATTAGTTGCTTTATTAAACACTAAAAAAGAATTACTCGTAGTCGACAATGTACAACCACACTATGGTGAACCTAAAGCATTAGGTTATGCTAAAGTTTACGATACTGTAGATGATTTAAAATACATTGAAGCTGAACATATTTTAGCTAAAAATGCAGAACCTGAAGAAGAACCTGCTGATGAAGAAGCAGACGCAGAAGAATAGGTGATTTAGATGGTAAGAAAATCTGATTTATACAAAGTAGATGGAGACAAAATTGAAAGAAAAAACCCAATTTGTCCTCGTTGTGGTGAAGGTGTATTCATGGCTGACCATGGTGACAGATTCGCTTGTGGTAAATGCGGATACACTGAAATAAAAAAATAAGATTTTTTAAATCTTAATTTCTTTTTTTATTTATTTTATAAGACTAATTATTATTAAGAAGGGATTTCTTTGGATAATATTAGAAATGGTCGTTTTAAGACTGGAATGACTGATGAAGCAGCTGAATATACTTCATCACTTGAAGCAGACATGCTTCTTTTTGAAGCTGATATTAAAACTAATTTTGCACATACCTCAATGTTAAAACATGAAGGAATAATTGATGAGAATATTGCGGATAACATTTTATGTGCTTTAGATAGCCTTAAGGAAGAAGGTTATGAAGCATTAGAATTTGATGCCACTATAGAAGATGTTCACATGGCAATTGAGAATTATGTTACTTCTAAGATTGGTCCTGAAGCAGGGTTTATGCATACTGCAAAATCACGTAATGACCAAGTTGCATGCGATGTAAGATTAGTTTTAAGAGAGATGATTGAAGAAATTCAAATTGGCATATTGGAGTTTATGGAAGGTTTAGTTGAAATGGCTGGCGAACATTTAAATGATGTTTTCATAGGCTTTACTCACTTACAGCATGCTCAACCAATTACAATTGCTCATCATTTAATGGCTCATGTACAAGCACTTAAAAGAGACTATGAACGTTTAGCTGATACTTATAAACGTGTAAATTTAAACCCATTGGGTTCAGCAGCTATGGCAACCACTAGCTTTCCAATCAATAGGCAATTGACTACTGATTTGCTTGGCTTTGATGCATATTTGGAAAACTCAATGGACGGAGTTTCAGCACGTGATTTTATCACAGAAACAGTCTTTGATTTAGTATCACTTTCATCAACTCTTGCTAAAATGTGTGAAGAGTTAGTATTATGGAGCACTTATGAGTTTGGAGTCATTGAAATGGCCGATGAATATTCATCAACTTCTTCTATTATGCCACAAAAGAAAAACCCTGATGTAGCCGAACTTGCAAGAGGTAAAACCAGCATAGCAACTGGTGAATTAATAACTATTTTAACAATTTTAAAAGCTATTCCATACACTTATAACAGAGATTTACAAGAAATAACTCCTCATTTATGGAATGCTGTTAAAGTAACTCAAGAAACATTATCCATTGTAACCAAGATGATGTTGTCTGTCGAGTTTAAAGTTGATAGGTGTGCTGAACTCGCAGGTAAGAACTTTGCAACAGCAACTGATCTTGCAGATATTATGGTCCGTGAAAAACAAATTCCATTTAGAACAGCTCATAAAATTGTTGGAAGAATAGTTAATGAAGCTACTGCAAGTGAAATGGCAGAAGAAGACATAACTTCCAAATTTATTGATGATATCGCTGTCGATTTAGGTTTCGATAAGTTAAATTTGGATGATGATTTAATTCAAAGAGCTTTAAATCCGGCTGAAAATGTTAGGATTAGGGCTGTTCCTGGAGGGCCTGCTCCTGAAATGGTAGAAATAGCTCGTGATAATATTAAAGAATTCTTGAATGAAGAATTTGAGAAGAAAGGAATATAATTATTCCTTATATTTTATTTTTTTTAAAAAACGATATATAATTATTTTTGAGATTCCAAATAACTTTCATGAATCTCGTCTGCTAGTTCTTGATTTCCTTCTATGATTGGTCCGGTATAATCACAATCATAGCAAATCCATTGGGACCAATTTTGCGGAATAATCCATTTTACATTTCTAGATCCGCATCTGGGACAAATTTTATGCATCATATTATCTAATTTAAATTAATATCTATTAAACTTTTGGTAACTATTTGGTTTTGTAGAAACTCCAAATTAAGTCTAGTGCCTCACCGGGTTCAAGTGCGCCAGAACGGGTTTCCCTTAAAATTCTTTGTATTGAGAATTTTTTCATGTATGGGAATTTCCTGTGAACTTCATAAAGTAGCGGACAACCAAATCCTTTGAATGTGCTTAAATTATAGTTTTTGATTAAGGATTTTATCTCTTGCTTGCCAACACTCAAACTTGCTGGGAGGTTCAAGCGATATAATGAATCGTCCTGTAAATTTATGCATTGGCTACCAGTTGCAAGCATATCACCAAAGATAATTATTGGGATTTCTCTATCTTTTGCATATTGCTTTGCAAGTTCTGATGTGTTTTTGGAACATCTGCCGCAGGGGTGAAGTTTGCCTGTAAAAGATTCTTTTATAACTTCTGAATAATCGGATTCAATATATTCATGTTTGACATTTAATGATTCAGTTAAAATTTTAATGTTTCCTTTGAATTGATTTGGAAGTATTATTGTTCCAGGGTCAATTGTAATGGCTATTGGATTGAATCCTAATTTTTTAGCTAAAATTAATGAAAAGCTACTGTCAACACCGCCTGAAAGTGCAACAACTGCTTCAGTTTTATCAGATTCTTCAAATTCATTTTCGTTAAAGTAATCTTCAAAGTTAAAACTATAGATGTTGTCTAATTTATCTTCAATTACTCTTTCTAAATTTTTGATTCCAATCAAATCTAGATTAAGGTTTGAAACGGTTTTTTTAGATAATTTTAGTTTATACTCTTTGTTTAAAAAGTCCCCATAAGATTCAACATGAACGCTATCCAGATCTAATTTTTCTTTTAGTTTCCCAACTACCCAACCGCCTTTTCCAATAATGGCTGATTTATCGGGTCTGTCTTCAGTTATAATCCATAGCTCATTATTATCAAAGTAGATTTCTTCAATTGAAATGTTTACTTTTTCATGCCCGATTTCGTCTCTTATGGTATTGACTTCATCCAAAATGAATTCTTTAGTGTACATTTAACTCATATCTTTTGTAATGGAAATGCTTTCACGGGAGTATTTTTTATTGTCTTCAATTATCTCTAAAGCTATTTTTTCAACAGATGCAATGGTGGAAATGTATCCCTTAGCGGATTCTCCTTTTTCAGTAATTACATATTCGTCTTCATCACCATGTATCAAATATCCGCATCTTAGAATTGTATAATCCAAATCGCTGCTTTCAATAATGTCAACGGCATTTCTGTTAGGAATCTGTTCTTTTTCGTTGTCTACGTTATATTCATCGCCGTTGCCTTCGGCCAATTCACTGTAAATTCCAACAACAGTCATGTAAATTAATCTTTTGACATTTAATTCCTTGAGGTTGCGGGCAATAGCTGGCTGATCCACTCCGGAAACAGCACAGTATACTATGTCCTGATTTTCTAAAGCATTTTCTAAGTCTTTTTGATTGGTTGCATCAATACTTTTTGCTGTAACTCTGTGGCTGTCCTCATAAATGTTGCTTGCAGATTTTGATATTACTGTAAGTTGGTAGTTTGGGTTTGTAAGTAATTTAGCTACAAACAATCTTCCGAATTTTCCAGTTGCTCCGATTATTGCAATATTCATTATTTCACCTTTAACTATTATCTTTAAATTTTTTAGTATAAATATTAAGTATTCTTTCAATTAATATTATAATAGAGGTAGGCTAATGAAATATAGGAAGTTGGGAAATACTGGAATTGAAGTATCTGAAATTGCATTTGGCGCCGAATTTTTAGTTGAAAGGCCTTATGAAGATACTGAAGAGTTAATCAGGGCTTGTGAAGAAAATGGAATTAATTTTGTTGACTGCTGGATGAGCGAACCTGATGTAAGGTCTCATTTAGGCAAAGCTATTAAAGATAATCGTGAAAATTGGATTATTCAAGGTCATATTGGTTCAACCTGGCAAAATGAGCAATATGTTCGAACACGTGAAATGGATAAGGTAATTCCCGCTTTTGAAGATTTTATGGAAAGATTTCAAATTGATACTTTGGATTTTGGAATGATTCATTATGTTGACCAGTTAGATGATTATAATGAAATTATGAATGGAGAGTTCATAAAATATGTTCGTAAGCTAAAAGCAGATGGAACAATTGCACACATTGGATTGAGTACCCATAATCCAGACATTGGTCTATTGGCTGCTGAAAATCCTGAAATTGAATTATTAATGTTTTCATTAAATCCTGCATTTGACATGTTTGGGTCAATGAATGACATTGAAGAATATAGAAAGGATGATGCTTATGACAGGGAATTTTCAAGTATTAATCCTAAAAGAGCAGAACTTTATGAGTTATGTGAAAAAACAGGGACTGCTTTAACTGTAATGAAAGGATTTGCAGGCGGAAATTTATTGAGTGATGAAACTTCTCCTTTTGGAGTTGGTCTAACACCTGTTCAGTGCATTCATTATGCTTTAGAGCAGAAAGGAGTTTCAAGCATCTTTGTAGGTGTTAAAAACCCTCAAGAACTTGAAGAATCATTAAAATATGTCGGCGCTAGTGAAGCAGAAAAGGATTACTCCGAAACTTTAAAGAATGCTCCAAAACATTCTTTTAAAGGGCAATGCACATATTGTGGGCATTGTCAACCGTGCAGTTCTGGAATTGATATCGCAATGGTAAATAAATTATTTGACCTTGCAAAAAACCATGATGAAGTGCCTGCAAGTATTCAGGAGCATTATAATAACTTGAAATATAATGCAACAGACTGTATTGCATGTGGGGATTGTGAACCGAGATGTCCATTTGAGGTTTATATTGTGGATGTGATGTTGGATGCTCAAGATTTGTTTGGATTTTAAATATTATAATTAATAAATTTATTAAGTGATTATTATGGCGTATGAAATTAAAAACAAAAAAAATATTTCAACAATTGGTGTGCATGCGGGCCAAGAAGAAGTTGATGAGACAGGTTCAAGGGTAACACCAATTTATCAGACTACTTCTTATGTGTTTGACACACCGGAGCAAGCTGCAAATAGATTTGCTCTAAAAGAAGGAGGAAACATTTATACAAGATTAACAAATCCCACTACTGAAGCATTTGAAAAAAGGATGGCTGCTATTGAAGGTGGAACTGCAGCATATGCAACTGCTTCTGGAATGGCTGCTATATTTTATGCAATCATTAACTTGACTAGTGTTGGAGATAATATTGTTTCTGCAGATAACTTGTATGGTGGTACATATGAGCTATTTGAAAATACTTTAGAAGAGTTAGGTCGTACAGTTACTTTTGTTGATTCACAATCTCCTGAAGAGTTTGAAGATGCAGTTAACGATAAAACTCGTGCAATTTATGTTGAATCAATTGGAAATCCTAAATTGGACATTCCTGATTTTGATAAAATTTCAGAAATTGCACATTCACATGGAATTCCTTTAATTGCAGATAATACTGTAGGTATTGGTTCAGTTCGTCCATTTGACCATGGTGCGGATATTATTGCTTCATCCGCCACAAAATATATTGGTGGACATGGTACTACTTTAGGGGGAATAGTTATTGAAAAAGGAGATTTTGATTGGATGAACGGTAAATTTCCAACATTATCTGAGCCTGATGAAACTTACAATGGCATAATATTTGCAGAAACATTTAAGGAATCTGCTTTTACAACAAGGTTAAGAACTGTTGTTGGAAGGGATACTGGTGCTATACCTTCTCCATTCGGATCATTTTTGCTCTTGCAAGGTCTTGAAACATTAGGTCTTAGAATTGAAAGGCATGCTTCAAATGCAATGGCTGTTGCAAAACATTTGGAAGCACATCCTAAAGTAGCTTGGGTAACTTATTCCGGTTTAGAATCTTCTCCAAACCATGAAGTTGCTAAAAAATATGCTGAGAAAGGTTATGGTGGAATTGTTTCATTTGGTCTTAAAGCAGGTTATGATGGAGCTTTAAAATTCCTTGAAAATGTGGAACTGATTTCATTTTTAGCTAATATTGGAGATGCGAAATCATTAGCTACTCATCCAGCATCAACTACACATTCCCAATTATCTGAGGAACAGCAATTATCTACTGGCGTAACTCCTGATTTGATAAGATTTTCAGTAGGTATTGAGGATATTGAAGATATTTTGGCTGATGTAGACCAAGCATTGGATAAAATTTAATTATTGATTAAAATAAATCAATAATTTTTCTTATTTTTTTGTAATTAATTCTTTCATTAAATAATAGATTTTATATTTGTATACTCGCTAATATAATAATAGGTGAAAAAATGAAACTTGAAGAACTTTTAGCACCATGTCCAGAATGTGGTTCAAAAGATAAAATAGCTCTTAGAAGATTATTGGATAATCACAGGGCTCATGCAGAAATGAATGCTGTTAAATGTGAAGAATGTGGTTATATTTTCTTTGTAAATGAGGATATGGATCCTGATGAGAAAAAGCAATTATTAAATGAATTAAATAAAGTTCACGGTTAATATGACTTTTCATGTAATGATTATACCTACCCTAAACTGTCCATCAAACTGTAAATATTGTTGGGGTTCTGAAAATAAAAAAGAAATGATGGATATTGATATTATTGACCAAATTATTGCTTGGTTAGCTGATTTTAGAGATGATAATGTTCACTTCACTTTCCACGGTGGCGAACCACTTTTAGCAGGTTATGATTTTTACAAGCAAGCTTTAGAAAAGCTATCCAAAATAGAAAATCTTGACGGATTTTCCCTTCAAAGTAATATTTGGCTCTTGACAGATGAGTTAATCGATTTATTTGTAAAATACGATGTTGTTGTCAGTACAAGTATTGATGGGCCAAAGGAAATCAATGATTATCAAAGGGGAGAAGGTTACTTTGATAAAACAATGTCCAAATATGAACTGGCCAAAAGTAAAGGTTTGATAATTAACTTTGTTTTGACAGTAACTGATTATTCAAAGGATTTCTCAGATGAATTGTATGAATTCTTTAAAGGAGAAAAAATGAATTTAAAAATTCATGCAGCACTGCCTTCCCTGAGAGGGGATAATGCCGACCCTTGGGCTTTAGACCAGGAAGAGCACGGTAAACTTCTTGTTGATTGGTTAGATAAATACCTTTATGATTTAGATAAATTTACAATTATGGATTTGGACCATATATGTAAGAGTGCATTAAGAAGAAGGGGAACACTTTGTACATTTGCCGATTGTATTGGAACCACTTTGGCTGTTGGTTCTGATGGTTCAATTTACCCATGCTATAGGTTTGTGGGAATGCCGGAATATGTTTTAGGCAATGTTGCCAATACTCCTAGCTTCGATGATTTAAAAAGTTCTGATGCATGGGCAAAACTTCAAGAATTTAGGGATTATGTGGACGAAAACTGTAAAAAATGCAAGTTTGTAAAATACTGTGAAGGAGGATGTCCTTACAATGCAATTGTTGCACATAAAACTCCTCAAGCGGTTGATCCACAATGTGATGCTTATAAGATTATATTTGGTGAAGTTTCAAAAAGAATGAATAAAGAATTTGCAAAATCTGCTTTTGGAATGGGTGCACCAGCGCCTAGAAAAGAAGGAGACCCATTTAGTATAATGGACCTTGCAATGAAACCTTAGGTTGATAATATGATTTGTGATGAGTGTAAACACTTGGAAGTTAGAGATAAGTACAAAATTGTCTGCAAAATTAATGAACACCAGTTATTAGATGTTAAACAGTGTATGAATTTTGAAAAAAAGGATGATAAATAATCATTTTTGATTAAAATGAAAGTGCATATTGTATATTGTCATCCAAGCAATGAAAGTGTAACTTATGCTTTAAAAGAATCTTATGTCGACGGACTTAAAGCATCCAATATTGATTTTACTATATCTGATTTGTACAAAAAAGAGTTTAATTCAGATATGCTTAAAACTATCTTTGTTGAAGACAGATTAAATAACAAAGCAGAGGATATCAATTTCTATTTTTTCAATGAAACAAGTCATGATAAGATTACTCCGGAAAATAAAGAAAGTTATATTAAAAAAGCTTTTGAAATAGCAACTTATTTTTAGATTAATTGTCTTTTATTTCTCATGCTATTTTTCAGAAAATTTTTTCGAGTAATACTGAGTATATAAATGAAGTCAAAAAAAGTAATACTTTTATATACTATGGAGGGTATAATTATTAAATAGTAATACTGCATATATAAATGACTCTAAAAAAAGTAATACTTTTACTGTTGAAAAAATTATTGAAGAAGGTGAAAAATGTGATTGATGAGATAACTGATTTTTTATTTGGCTTAAAAATGACTATTCTCTCAGCTGTATTTCTCATAATTGCGGTTATTTTCATGATTCTTGGAATTGATACTCCAATTTACTTGAATCCTGCATGGGGAGCGGTAATAATTAGTGGTATTCCAATGTTGCTTCTTGCTATGACAAGATTAATTCGTGAAAAATGGATTTCATCTGCACTTTTAATTGCGATAGCTATGGTGGCTTCACTTTTAATTGGTGAAATCTTTGCAGCGGGTGAAGTTGCATGGATTATGGCATTGGGTGCACTTCTTGAAGACTGGACTGTTGAGAGAGCTAAAAAAGGTTTAAGAAATCTTATCAATTTAACTCCTCAGACTGGAAGAAGAATTGTCGATGGTGTTGAAGAAGAAGTTTCTGTTGATGAAATAAAGATTGGAGATACTTTAAGAATTCTTCCTGGTGAAAGTGTTCCTGTAGATGGTGAGATAATTTCTGGAACCAGTTCGCTTGACCAGTCAATCATGACTGGTGAATCACTTCCAATTGATAAGGAAGTGGGAGATGAAGTATTCTGCGGAACCATGAACATGTATGGGGCTATTGACATTAAAGCGACAAGTTTGGGTGAAAATTCTTCACTTCAAAAATTAATAGATCTTGTAAAGGCTGCTGATGAAAAACAAGCTCCAACTCAAAGAATTGCTGATAAATGGGCTACTTGGCTTGTTCCTGTTGCATTAATAATTGCTATTGTGGCCTGGCTTGTAACAGGAGATATTGAAAGAGGTGTGACAGTTTTAGTAGTATTCTGTCCATGTGCATTAATACTTGCAACACCAACAGCTATTATGGCAGCTATTGGACAGGCAACCAAATACGGTGTGTTAATTAAATCTGGTGAGGCACTAGAAACATTAGGTGCTCTTAATACTTTGGTATTTGATAAAACCGGAACATTAACCTATGGAAATTTGCAGGTATCTGATGTGATTCCAGTCAATTCAGAGTTATCTGAAACTGATTTGCTTAAAGCAGTTGCATCATGCGAAACTTTAAGTGAACATCCATTGGCTAAAGCTATTGTAGATAAAGCAAAAGAATTAGAAATGGATTTGGAAGAACCAAAAGATTTTAAAATGTATCCTGGTAAGGGTGTGAGTTGTAATATTTCATATGGCTCCGTTTATGCAGGAAATGCTAAATTTTTGGTTGAAAATGGTATTGATGTTGATGAAGGTTACATGGACAAACTTAGAAGTGAAGGAAAAGCTGCAATAATCGTTGCATTAAATGGTAAAGTTGCAGGTTTTGTTGGTTTATCTGATGTAATTCGTGAAGATTCTGCAAGTATGATTAAAAGTTTGCATGATTTGGACACTGAGACTATATTGCTTACAGGTGATAATACTGAAACCGCAAATTACTTTGCTTCTCAAGTGGGAATTGGCAAAGTTTATGGTAATTTGCTTCCTGAAGAAAAACTTTCTTGGATTGAAAAGCTCAAAGGTGAAGGTAAAAAAGTTTGCATGATTGGAGATGGTGTAAATGATGCGCCTGCACTTAAAACAGCTGACGTAAGTGTAGCGATGGGATCTGTTGGAAGTGATGTGGCTATCGAAGCAGCTGACATTGCACTTTTGGGAGATGACATTGGAAAAATTCCATATCTTAAAAAACTTTCGAATTCCACATTATTTACAATTAAAGCAAATATCATTATTTCAATGTCAATTAATGCATTGGCGATTATATGTTCTGTTTTGGGATTGTTAAATCCAGTCACAGGGGCTATTGTTCACAATGCAGGATCTTGTTTGGTCGTATTGAATGCGGCTTTACTTTATGACAGAAAATTTGATGATTCAATTAAAAAAGTAGATACAGAAAATGTTGAGCACTCACATTATCATTTCCACAATGACGGTGAACATACTCACTCTCATGATGGCATTGAAATCATTGATGAAATTGAAACTGAAAATGGTATTAAGCATATGCATGCCCACAAACATGCATTATCAAGACAAAGTTGTGAAGCATATCACAACTAATTTTTTTCTTTTTTTTATCAAAACTATTAAATATTTTAATGGATAACCTTATTTGTAGGTATTATTATGAATGAAAAAATAATTTTAGGACTTCCAAAGGGAAGTTTAAATAATGTTAATAGAGGAAATACTTATCAATTATTTGTTGATGCCGGTTATGAAGTAAGAGGTTATGAACCTGGAAATGAATCTTATGAAATAAACATTTTAAACGATGATGAAATCAAAGCCTTCTTAACTCGCCCACAATCAACCCCTGTTGAACTTAACAGAGGAATGGTTGATATAGCTATTGTTGGTGAAGATTGGATTAAAGAAGAATCAGTTTTAAGAGAAACCAACACTGTTAAAATTGGTGATTTGGATTATGGTCAAACTCGTTTAATCGTGGCTGTTCCTAATGATTCTCCATATGAAAATTTATCTGATTTCTTTAGAGCAAATAAAGATCGTAAAACTCCAATATTATGTTTTACTGAATATCCTAACTTAACCAGAAAACATATAATGGAAAACGAAGTATATCAAGAAATTTACGGTGATTCAGTGCCATTTGTTCAAGTTAGAGGTTTAACAGATGGGGATAATGAAATGGTGCAGGTTATCAACTCTGATGGTGCAACTGAGGTGTACATTGCCAAAGGTGCAGATTTGATTGTGGATAATACTCAAACTGGAAGTAGCTTGAAAAAAGCAGGTCTTAAAGAGCTTGAAACAATATTGCATTCATCAGCAGGTCTTTATGCGGGCGTAAGCTGCACTGACGAGAAAATGGAAAAAGCTCAAATGATTTACAAACAATTGTTTGGTGCAATCACTGCTAAAAAATACTTTGATGTAAAATTCAACATCGCTAACAGTAAAATTGAAGAGGTTTCAAATTATTTAATTGATAATAAACTTTGTGCTGATGAGCCTACAATTACTCCGGGTTCTGATTTTTCACAAATTAATGTATTAATCCCTAAAGCTAAATTCCCGGAAATGATTGATGCAATTAAAGGATTTGATGCAACTTCCATTATTAGAAATGATTTAAAACAGTTAGTTGAATAATCATTTCATTTTATTTATTTTTTTCTAAAATCTGTTCATTTTTTATAGAAATCTGTTTTTCATTATCATTATTAATCATTAACATTTATAAGGTATATTTGATATAAATAAATATATTAGATTAATATATAAGGGATTAACATGTTAACATCTGTTCAAAAAGAAATATTACAAACATTAATTAACTTATACCAATCTTCTAATGGAAAATCTATTAAAGGAGAAGATATTGCTGAAGTTATGAGTAGAAATCCAGGTACAATTCGTAATCAGATGCAATCTTTAAGAAGTTTAGGTTTAGTTAAGGGAGTTCCTGGTCCTAGAGGAGGATACAAACCAACTATTGAAGCTTACCATTCTTTAAATATCAAAGTTTCAGACAATGACTCAAAGGTTCCAATTTATAAAAATGGTAAAAGGATTGAGGACATTTCTGTTGCAAAAATTGAATTTACAAGTGTTCCGCAGCCTAGTGAATGTGAAGCTGCGATTAAAGTTTTAGGAAGCATCAAAGATTTAAACCTCGGAGATACAGTTAGGATAGGTCCGACACCTGTTAATAATTTAGGAGTGATGGGTGTAATTGTGGGAAGAGACGATATGGATAACATTTTGCTTGTTGACACTACTACAATTAGAAGCATTCCCAAAAAGACAGTTGGGGATATCGCAAGTAAAGATGTAATCTCATTTAAAATGGATTGTTCTGTAAAAGAAGCCGCTAAAAAATTGTCTTCTAATGAAATTGATGGTGCTCCGGTAATGAAAGATGGAAAAGTTGTTGGGGTATTTACTGTAACTGATTTGGTTCAGGCAATTGCAGATGATGATGAGGACAAAACTGTGGGAGATTTAATGTCTACTAATGTTGTCATTGTCAATGAGAATTTGAAAATAGCTAATGCAATTGAAGTAATGCTTAAAAAATCAATTTCAAGATTAATTATAGCCGATAATGATAATGTTTTACTTGGAATTGTTACAAGAACAGATTTGATTGACAGTATAACTAATTTAAAACAATTCCCGATAATTACTAATTAATTTTTAAGTGATCTAATGAAAGTTACCCAAATTGATGTTGATAGTGATATGAGTGTGCTGGATTTGGTGGAGCAATTTGATGAATCTGGCGTTTTAGGTGCAGGCAGAGTTGCAAGAGCTTGCAATGTATTAGTAGATATGATTCAAGATGAAGATATGAATGTATTCTTAAGTCTTGGAGGTCCTTTGATTCCTGGTGGAATGAGAAGCATAGTTACTAAAATGATTAAGGAAGGGCATGTTGATCTAATTGTATCTAGCGGAGCTAATATTACTCATGATTTAGTTGAAGCATTTGGTGGTGCTCATTATCGCCATGAAGGAAAAGATGATGAGGAATTAAATGAAGAGGGAATAGGTAGGATTGCAGATATAAATGTCGGATCTGATGATTTTACAATATTTGAAAGTGAAATAACAAAAATATTTGAAGAAATTTCAAAAAAGAAAAAAGTTATTTCAATTCAGGAGTTGCTCCATGAAATAGGTCTTTTGGTTGAGGATGAAAACTCATTTGTGGCTAGTGCAGCCCGAAATAATGTGCCGATTTTTGCACCGGGGATTATCGATTCAATGATGGGTTTGCAATTGTGGATATTTTCACAAGACCACGACTTTACAATAAGTGCTGCCGGAGACATGCCTTTATTGTCTGACATTGTTTTTGAATCTAAAAAAGTTGGAGCAGTACTTTTAGGCGGAGGTCTTACAAAACATTATACTTTAGCTTCAAATGTCATAACTGGGGGTCTTGATGCTGCTATTCAAATTACAATGGATAGGCCTGAAGCAGGTAGTTTAGGTGGAGCTCCATTAGAAGAAGCAAAATCATGGGCAAAAGCAAGATGTGGATCTAGTTTAGCTAGTGTAGTCGGGGACGTTACAGTTATTTTTCCACTAATTTATGCAGCAGCATTAGACAAAATCAGTAGGGATTAAATGAGTTATATTATTTTAGCAATTTTATTTTTATTATCAGGATTTTTCATGAAATATTCTGATGATTTGTTTGATGAAAATAATAATTTGGCTTTCGCAAGCATTTTTGGAATATTGTGTGGTGTTGCATCAGGATTGGCTACAGTTTACAGTGTTGAAGCAGCATATATTTTCATAGCTATTTTAATTGGTAATTTTATAGCCTTAAAAGTTGATGGGTTTCATCATTTGATTACATTAATAGTTTTCATAATTATATTGTTGGTTGGTGGAATTCCGGAATTAAGTCTGGTTGTTTTATTAATTTGTGTTTTAGCGGCACTTTCTGATGAAGTGGGTCATGAATTGATTGGCAAAATCACTCAAAATAAATCCTTTAATCTGTTTTTTGAATATCGCTTTGTGATGAAAGTTGTAATATTTTTACTTGCAGTTTGTGGTGTATTTAATATTTGGATATTTGTTTGCTTTATAATATTTGAAATATCATATGTATGTGGTGGAATTGTTTTTGAAAGTTTAAATTAAAAAAAGAAATTAAGAAAAGGAATTTTAAATTCCTATTCTCCGAGTTCTACACCCATTTTACCAGCTACTCTTGCGAGTAAAACAGTAACGATTACTGCTACAATTGTTACAATAATAGCATAGATGAATAAACTAGGAAGAGCGTCTCCAGTTCCGATGAAACTTTCAATTAATTTTTGGATTGCATCATTCCATGCTAAACCTGCAACGAATGCAAATGCAGTAGTAATTAATCCTAAGATTGTTTCCATGATTAATTTTGTTACTTCAGATGCCATACTTTTCACCTCCATTTAACCAGTATGTTCAAGGATAATAAGAACAATTATATTTTTATTTTTCTTAATTAAAATAGTTTAGTTTTATTTGATTGATTCTATTAATTCTTTGCATGATTCTTTAGGATTATCAGATTCATAAATACTACGGCCAACGATAATTGCATTGGAATATTGGAGAGTTTTTTTACCATCGCCGCCTTGTTTTCCAACACCTGGTGAAATGATAAATGCTTCTTTGCCTACAATTTGGCGGATATCTGCTAATCTATCGAGTCTTGTTGCAGGTGCAACGAAATTAGTAATATTCATATCGACTCCCATCTTTGCTATTGCATCAGCATTTTTTTGTAAAAACATTTTAGCTCCAGGATGGGACATTTCAGTTAATAAAAATAACTCTTTTCCATGTTTGTTTGCCATGTCAAGGCATGCTTGAACGCTGTCGGATCCAACAAAACCATGGCATATGATTGCATCTGCTCCTGCTTTGAATGTTTCATCACAAATCTTTTCGTTGGTTGCGTCAATGTCTGCAACTTTAAAGTCGCATATGACCTGATATCCGAATTGATCTTTAAGTTTTCTGATTATTTCAAGACCTTCTGCAAGTGCTAGAGGATATCCAATTTTTATAGTGTCAATGTAATCTGTAAGTTGTCCGCAAATTTCGATAGCTTCACTTTCACTCATGACGTCAAGTGCTAGAATTAGGTTATTTTTAATATTCATGTAATCTCCTTTTTTTTAAACTTTAATTAATTATATATTATAAAATCTAATATAAATTTATATATGGATTAAAGGTGATTTATAATGCATATTATGGAAGGATATTTACCGTTTAACTGGTGTCTTTTTATGGTTTGTTCTATCTTATATAGTAATTGCAATAGGTATCGTTCAAGTAGCTAAAATGGAAAAAATTCCGGAATTCAGTAAGTTATTTATTGTAAACGTGGTTGTAATGTTTTTTGTTACATTATTGAAGTTGCCTTCTGTCATCGGAAATTATTCCAGCCCCGCAAATAATGGGTTAAGCGGATCTTTATTTGGACCGGCCATTACTGCAATTATTGCAGCGTTTGTTCTTTTTGTGCAAGCATTCTTTTTGGGATATGGCGGATTAACCACTTTGGGAGCTAATGTTTTTGCTATAGGTATTGTGGGACCTCTTGCTGCATGCATTGTTTATAATGTTGCAAGAAAATTAGGTGTTCCTGATTTTGTTTCATTGATTTTTGCAGTATTTTATGCTAATTTATTTTCAGCTTTAACATCTACTCTTCAATTGACTTTAGCTTTTGGCATATTGACAAAATTCATGAAATTTTTTGTCACTATGTTCGTATCTCAAATTCCATTGATTGTTGTTGATATGGTTGTATCTGTAGTTGTTTTTGTTATCTTTTCCAAAATATTTACAGATTCAAAATTGTTTTCACTGGAATTGAATGATTTTTTCAAGTTGCGATAAAACTTTAAAACTTCATTTTTTTTATTTTAATTATCTATTAATTGCCTGTTTTTCATAAATTTTTTTTAGGTTTGCCTAAAATTTGTTTAGTGTATTACTAATAATGTTTATATATAATAAGTTATATAATAAGAATATCAATAAAACTTTAATAATATTTAATTATAATTTAAATTTTTATTGATTAGTTTATCAAATTATATTGATAGGTTATTTGGAGGAAATTATATATGCATATTATGGAAGGATATTTGCCAATCGAATGGTGTTTAATATGGTTCGTCGTAGCAATCGCCGTCGTCGCTTTTGGTATATATCAAATCAAAAAAATTGTAGATGAAACCCCTGAATCCAAAGCTTTACTTGCAGTAAGCGGTGCATTCATGTTCGTCTTATCATCTTTGAAATTACCTTCTGTTACTGGAAGTTGTTCTCACCCTTGTGGTAACGGATTAGGTGCAGCATTATTTGGTCCTGCAGTAACTGCAGTATTAGCAACAATTGTACTTCTCTTCCAAGCAATATTACTTGCTCATGGAGGATTAACCACATTAGGTGCAAACATTGTATCTATGGGTATCGTAGGACCATTAGTAGCATGGATTGTATATAAAGCGTTAACAAAAGTTAATGTATCTTCTACTATTGCAATTTTCTTTGCAGCATTTTTAGGAGACTTATTAACATACGTAGCTACTTCATTCCAATTAGCTTTCGCATTCCCTGCTCCTACTTTCACTGGAGCATTAACTAACTTCTTAGTTATCTTTGCAGTAACTCAAGTTCCTTTAGCTGTTGGTGAAGGTATCTTAACCGTAATTATCTGGGACAGATTAAAAGAATACAAACCAAAATTGTTAGCTAAACTTGATGCTTTAGCTCCTAATGAGGCTTAAGGTGATAATATGAAAACATCAACATTAATAATTTTAGCAGTTATCTGTGCAATTATTTTTATAGCACCATTAGCAATATATAATGGTCATGGGGAAGATGATGGATACTTTGGTGGATCTGATGATGCAGCAAGTGAACAAATTGAATCAACAGACTTTAAACCTTGGTTTTCATCTATATGGGAGCCACCTAGTGGTGAAATAGAAAGTTTATTATTTGCTCTTCAAGCAGCTATAGGTGCAATCATTATTGGTTATGCCTTTGGTTACTGGAGAGGACAAGGTAAAGAAGAATAATTCTTTATTCTTTCTTTTTTTCTTTTTTTAGGGATATTATGAAATTTGATATGGATTATATTGCACATCACAATGAGTTAACAGAAACAAATCCTTATTTAAAATTGTTTTTAACAATTATTTTGTTAATTGTTACATTAGCGCTTGATAATCTATATTTTGACGTATTTATCTTTGTTACAATGTCAATTGTAATATTGGTAATAGCTAAAATTAATATAAAATCATATTTGAAATTTTTAACAATTCCTGTTGCGTTTCTTGTAATTACTTGTTTATTTTTAATGTTCTTTTTTGGAAAAGGGAATGTAATTTATGAAACAGGTATTTTTGGAATTGTTGTTAGAGATGATTCTCTTCATTATGCTGTTTATACATTTATGAGAGTAATGGGTTGTTTTCCTTGTTTGGGATTTTTAGCACTAACAACTCCTATTGCAAAAATATTACATTGTTTAGCTAATTTAAAAGTTCCAAGAATTATTATTGAAATTGGGCTTTTAATGTATAATGCAATTTTCATTTTTTTAAATGAAATTGATACAATGAGAAAAGCACAAGATACAAGATTAGGATACCATTCTTATTGGTCATCATTTAAATCTTTAGGTGCTCTAACAAGCACAATATTTTTGAGGTCTCTTGATAAAAGTGAAACTCTTCAATTTGCCCTAGATTCAAGAGGATATACGGGTGAACTCCCACTTTATGAACCAAAGGAGGATTAAAATGTTAGAAGTTAAAAATTTAAAATATTCTTATAATTCCGAATATCAAGCACTTAAGGGAGTAAGTTTAAAAGTTAATAAAGGTGAAATGATTGCTCTTTTAGGTAAAAATGGTGCAGGTAAATCTACATTGTTTCTTCATTTGAATGGAATCTATAAACCTGATGAAGGACAAGTGTTCATTGATGGTGAAGAGTTAAAATATGATAAAAAATCTCTACTTAAATTTAGACAAAAGGTAGGAATAGTATTTCAAAATCCTGATGACCAAATATTCGCTCCAACAGTCGAAGAGGATGTTGCTTTTGGTCCGTTAAACTTGGGTTTATCTATGGAAGAAGTTCAGGATAGGGTTGAAGAAGCACTTGCTCGTGTTGGCATGACTGGATTTGAGAAAAAAGCACCTCATCACTTAAGTGGAGGTCAAAAGAAAAGGGTTGCTATTGCAGGCATTCTTGCAATGAAACCTGAAATCATGGTTTTAGATGAACCTACTGCGGGTCTTGATCCACAAGGTGTAGTTAACTTAAGTGCATTGTTGGATGAGCTTAATGAGGAAGGAATTACAATACTTATTTCAACACATGAAGTAGATTTAGTTCCAAACTATGCTGATCGTGTCTTTGTATTAGTTGATGGTAAATTAATAGCTGATGGAACTCCTAAGGACATTTTTGCACAACCGGATATTCTTGAAAAAGCAAATCTTAAGGTTCCAATTGTCACTGATTTATTCCAACAACTTGAAGAAGAAGGATTTGACATGGAAGGTGATTATCCGTTAACAATTAGCGAGGCTAAGGATAAGTTCTTAAAATTGTTAAATAAAAACTAATTTTTTTTGTAAAAAATTTTTTTCATAAATTTGTTTTACAAAGTATTACTCTTTGTAAAAATTAATAATACTTTCTTATTTTCAACTAAACATTTATATTATTAAAAACATATTTTTTCATAAGGTGAATTTAATATGAGAATTGGAATTTGTGACACTACATTCGCTCGCTTTGATATGGCTGCTGCGGCTATAGATGAGCTTAAAAAGAATGCATATGATTTAAAAATAATTCGCGAAACGGTTCCCGGCGTTAAAGACTTGCCGGTAACTGCAAAAATTCTCATTGAAGAAGAAGATTGTGATATAGTAATGGCGCTTGGAATGCCTGGGCCTATGGAGAAAGATAAAATGTGTGCTCATGAAGCATCAACTGGCCTTATTAATGCACAGCTCATGACAAACACCCACATTTTAGAGGTTTTTGTACATGAAGATGAAGAGGAAGATCCTGTTGAGCTTGCTAAACTGGCTGAGAATAGGGCACGTGAACATGCACAAAACTTAATTAAAATGATGTATCACAGAAAAGCAATGAGAAAAGAAGCTGGAATGGGAATGCGTGAAGGAAAAGAAGATGCAGGTCCTTTATAAGGTGTAAAATGGAATATAAAATAACTTCGGAAGATAAAGATGCAACATATGTGGTTCTTCCAGCATATAATGAAGCAACAAGGATTCAACCTGTAATTGAAGCCATTGCAGAAAAAGGATATAATCTAGTCATTGTCAATGATGGTTCATCAGACAATACTTTAGATGTCATTATGGAATCTAAAAAGAAATATCCAAATAAAATGCATGTTTTTTCTTTAATGGTAAATCGGGGTGTGGGAGTTGCAACGCAAACAGGTTTTGAGGCGGTATTAAAGTTCAATCCAAAATATATTGTAAGTATGGATTCTGATGGGCAACATTCTGCTGATGATTTGGATGAGGTAATTAAACCGTTAGTCACCGGTAGGGCTCAAGCGGTCATTGGAGTAAGGCCACTAGAGGACATGCCTAGAAGTAGAAATTATGCAAATGCAATTATGAACCTATTGACAAGAATATTCTATCGTGTTGATGTAAGTGACTCACAGACTGGATTTAGGGCGTTAACAGTTGATGCTTTAAGAAAAATTACTATCAATGCCAGGGGATATCTTATTTCTTCTGAATTCATACGTGAAATTAATGATAATAATATTCCATTTGAGGAAGTTCCAATTAAAACAATTTATACTCCAGAAACTCAAGCAAAAGGAACAAATGTTGTTGTTGCAATGAAAATATTAATTCAAATGATAAGGGATCAATTTTAAAAGGTGATTAGATGTTTTTATATGCTTTTATATTTCCATTACTTTCTATAATAGCCATCATATGGTTTGTTTTTAGATATAAACATGGTAAAAATTCATTAAGTACTGTTATTGTATGGTCAGCATTCTGGATTTTTGTAAGTTTATTTTCAGTTTTCCCAGATTTCAGTAGCATATTTGCAAGATTATTCGGTATTACTCGTGGGCTGGACTTTATAATTATTTTAGTATTTGTAATTCTATTTTATACCGTCTTAAAAATGTATTTCATTATGGATAACATGCAAGATAATTTAAACAAGATGGTTAAAGAAGTTGCTTTAAACAATGAAATCACTCTTGAAGATGAAGAGGAATAGGCTATGCTGTATTTTAGGGGATGCACCGCACGAGAAAAGCAAACGGATATTCAAGATGCAACAGAAAAGCTTTTAAGAAAAGCAGGTGTTGAATATCATATTTTAGAAGATGAAAAATGTTGCGGATCTGTTTTGCTTAGAACCGGTTTTGAAAAAGAAGCTAAGGAGCAGATTGAAAGGAATTCTGAAATTCTTAAGGGAGAAAAGATTTTAACTTCTTGTGCAGGTTGTTATAAAACTCTAAAAGAGGACTATGAAGGTTTGGATGTAATTCATATATCTCAATTTTTGGACGAATTAATCAAACAGAATAAACTCAACTTTTCTAAAAAAGATTTAAATGTTACTTATCATGATTCCTGCCATTTAGGTAGGCACTGCGATGTATTTGATGAGCCAAGAAATGTTATCAATTCATTAGCTAATGTAGTTGAAATGGAAAACATTAGGGAGAATAGTTTATGTTGTGGTGCTGGCGGAGGTGTAAAATCCGCTTATCCTGAAATTGCAAAACAAATGGCAACTTCAAGGATTGGGCAAGCAAAACAAACAGGTTGCGATATTTTAATCACATCATGTCCATTTTGTAAGCTTAATTTGGAAAATGATGAATTGGAAGTTCTTGATTTAACAGAATTTTTAGTGGAATATGGTGATATGGATGAAATCCAGTGAACTTGAAACAATGAGAAAATCGTTCAGTACGGTCAAAAACAGATCAAACACTATTAAAGACTCACCATCTATAAAAAGGTTGGAATCAAGAGTTCGTGAAATTAAAAGGTATTCTATTGAAAATAATGAAGAGCTGCTAAATCAAGCTATTGATTCGTTTAAACGCAATGATATCAAAGTTAAAATGGCCGAAACTTCAAAAGATGCATTAAATATTATCGATGATTTACTCAAAGAATTTCGGACAAACGCTATAGCTAAGGCTAAATCTAATACTTTGGGTGAAATTAATTTTAAAGAACATTTCCTAGAAAGTGATATTGATGTTGTCGAAACAGACCTTGGCGATAGGATATTGCAGCTTAAAAAAACTGATAATAAGCCAGTTCATCCAACAGGTCCTGCTTCTCATCTAAACATTTCAAAAATTACTGATATAGTTAATGATTCATTGGATGTTAATGTTAACCCTGAAGCACATGAGATAATGGAAACTGTTAGAAGTGATGTGCTAAAACGCTTAAAAAATGCAAGTGTAGGTATAAGTGGAGCTAATGCAATAGCTGCCGAAGAAGGGTCTCTTGTAATGGTGCACAATGAGGGCAATATTTCAATAGTTTCACTAAAAGATTTGCATATAATTGTAGCAGGAATTGATAAAATTGTACCTACTTTGGAAGACTCAATATCGATTGTAAAACTTGAGACTATTTTTGCAACCGGAAACTATGTTACATCATATATGAATGTAGTGTCCGGCCCATCAAAAACTGCAGATATTGAGAAAAAACTCCTAAAGAATATGTACGGTGCTGAAAAGGTTGTTGTTATCTTATTGGATAATGGAAGAAGCGAAGCAACTCCCGAATGTTTATATTGCATCGGTTGCGGAAATTGTGTTGTTCACTGTCCGGTCTATAATGCAGTGGGTAATGAATTTGGATTTAATAATTATTTAGGCGGTCGTGGGGTTGCAATGTCAAAATTCATTGAAGATGATGAGGCTTGTTATAATTCAGGTCTTTATATGTGTACTTTATGCGGATTATGTACTTTAAATTGTCCTGTAGCAATTCCAACAAATGAAATTATAGAGAACATGAGAAAATTATCAACTGATGTGGGTTTTTATCCGAAGGCACATGGCAGAATTAAAGACAATGTTTTCCAAAATGATTCACCATATTAATACCATTTTTTTTAATTTTTTTTGTAAAACAATACTCTTATAAATAATAAAGAAGTAATATTATTATATTATAAAATTATATTTTATTGGAGGAAATTTATGCTTCTATTAATAAGCCCTATAAATCGTGAAGAAGCTCTTGAATCAATTAAAGGTGGAGCAGACATTGTTGATGTAAAAAATCCTAAAGAAGGTTCTTTAGGAGCTAATTTCCCATGGGTTATCAAGGAAATTAGAGAATTGACTCCTGAAGACAAGCTTGTAAGCGCTACTTTAGGTGATGTACCTTACAAACCAGGTACCGTTTCTCTTGCAGCAATGGGCGCTCATGTTTCTGGAGCAGACTATATTAAAGTCGGTTTATATGGAACAAAAGACCATGACGAAGCTGTTGAAGTCATGAAAAATGTTGTAAAAACTGTAAAAGATGTTAGTGAAGATACAATTATTGTAGCTGCAGGATATGCAGATGCTCATCGTGTTGGTGCTGTTGGACCTATGGAAATTCCAAAAGTTGCAAAAGATGCTGGCTGCGATTTAGCTATGCTTGATACTGCAGTTAAAGACGGTCATACTTTATTTGATTATTTAGATATTGACCAATTAAAAGAGTTTGTTGAAGAAGCTCACGGCTATGGTTTATTGACTGCACTTGCAGGATCTGTTAAAAAAGACCAATTAAAACCATTGCACGATATCGGTTGTGATGTTGTCGGTATTAGGGGTGCTGCTTGTGTCGGCGGTGATAGGAATACTGGTAAAATACACCACACTGCAGTAGCTGAGCTAAAAGAGTTATGTGATTCATTATAATTAGGTGTTATTTATGTCATTTTCTAAAAAAGTTCAAGAAGCAAGATTGTCTTATACTTTTGATGATTTTCTTTTAACTCCTAATGCAAGTTATGTGGAACCTAAAGACATTGATACAAAAATTGAATTAGGTAAAGGAATTAAATTGAATATTCCGGTTTTAAGTGCAGCTATGGATACTGTAACTGAAGCAGACCTTGCAATAGCTATGGCACAACAAGGTGGTGTAGGAGTTATTCACAGAAATATCTCACAAGAAAGACAAGTCGAAGAAGTTAAAAAAGTAAAAAATGCTGAAGATTTAACAATTCGTGATGTTATAACCATATCTCCAGATTCTACTGTTAGCGAAGCTGAAACATTAATGCATAATGAACTTATCAGTGGTTTGCCTGTTGTTGATGATGATGCTGAAGTCATGGGTATTATCTCAAAAAGAGATATCAGACCTGTTTTAAATTCTGAACCAAGTACAGTAATTAAAGACATAATGACTTCTGATGTAGTTACTGTTGAAGAGGGAGTTTCAGCTGAAGAAGCATTAAACGTTGCTTATGAAAACAAAGTTGAAAGACTTCCTGTTGTTCGTGATGGTAAATTGGTAGGTATTATCACTATTAAAGATATCTTAAATCGTTCACAATATCCAAATGCGGCACGTGATAAAAATGGTGACTTTTTAGTTGCTGCTGCTTGCGGTCCATTTGATTTAGACAGAGCAATGGCTCTTGATCAGGCTGGAGCAGACATTATATCTATTGACTGTGCTCATGCTCACAATATGAATGTGGTAAAATTCACTGAAACTATTAAAGATAATATTGATGCTGAATTATGTGTTGGTAATATTGCAACTTCCGAAGCTGCTGAAGATTTAATATCTATGGGTGTAGACGCACTTAAAGTAGGTATCGGTCCAGGTTCAATGTGTACTACTCGTATTGTAGCTGGTGTTGGTGTACCTCAACTTACTGCAATTTCAGATGTTGCTGATGCTGCTGCAGATTCAGGTGTTCCTGTTATTGCGGATGGTGGTATCAGATACTCTGGTGATGTTGCAAAAGCTATTGGTGCTGGTGCAGATGCAGTAATGCTTGGAAATTTACTTGCAGCTTCCTTAGAAGCTCCTGGTGATATTGTTGTAATGAATGGTAAACAATATAAGAAATACCGTGGAATGGGTTCTATGGGTGCAATGACTAGTGAGTATGATGGTGGAGCAGACAGATATTTCCAAGGTCAAAAAAGTAAAATGAACCACACTAAATATGTTCCTGAAGGAATTGAAGGTGCTGTACCATATAGAGGAACAATTGCAGAAATATTATTCCAATTAGTAGGTGGTTTAAAATCATCTATGGGATATTGTGGTGCAAAAGATATTGCTTCAATGAAAGAAAAAGCGAGATTTGTTAGAATTACAAGTAGTGGTATTAAAGAATCCCACCCTCATGACTTGTTAATTACTAATGAAAGTCCTAATTATCCAACTCTTGACTAGTTGGATATTTTTCAATATTGTATTTTGATGGGAATCTAATAAAATAAGTGATTTATAGGGGGAAGTATTTTCTCATCAAAATTATTTATATTTTATACTAAACGTTGGGTTTTTTGCTAAATAAACTATTTTTAAGCAAACCTTTAAATATTAGTAACTACTATATTATCATATTAGATAATTTTATGATTATTTTAGATAATCTATGTAAATTCAGTTAATTTACATTTTATTAAATTTTATTATTACGGAGAGAATATAAATGGCAAGAACTAAAAAAGTAGGTATCACAGGAAGGTTCGGTGCAAGATACGGAAGAAAAGCAAAAAGATCTGTAAAAATCATTGAAGAAAACATGAAAAAAGATCATGTTTGTCCTAAATGTGATAGACCTTATGTAAAAAGACAAGCTGCAGGAATTTGGAAATGCAGAAAATGTGGTGCAGTATTCACTGGAGGAGCTTACATTCCACAAACTCCTATGGCAAAATCTGCAGCACGTAGTATCAGAGATATTAAAGTGGAGGAATAGACATTGTATAGATGTCCAAGTTGTGGAGCAGAAGTAGACCATAAAAGCTACATGGAAAATAAATGTCCGAAATGTAGATATAGGATTTTATTTAAAAATGTTCCAAAGGTTACTCGTATAATTTCTGCATCTGTTCCAGATGGAAATATGGATAATAGAGTTTACCTTAAAAAATAAGATTAAATTAAGATTTCATATCTTATTTTATCTATTTTTACTATTTTTGATTTAAATGTTAATTTCAACTTCTAGAAAACCTTCTCAAAAAACTAGAAAGTTTTGTAAAACTTTAGCACGCACTACTAATTCCACCTCAATTAATAGGGGTAAAATGAATATGCGTGAACTTCTCCTAAAAGCTCTGGAAGTTGATGAATTTAACTTGGCTATTGTTAATGAGATTAAAGGTAATCCAAGTAAAATCACTTTTTATTCTAATAAAGGGGAAGTTTTACTTGTTCTTTTGATTAGCATTTCTATGGATAATAATGAAAAACTTAACATAGCACCATCTCAATTAAAAATAGTTTCTAATTTCAATAAACTCAATATTTTAAGTGATATTTTAGATATTGAGTTAGTAAACATGGCAGAAGATAATTTTATTATTATTTCTCAACATGAAGATTTTGTAGCTAAAATTAATTTTGTTAATAAGTTTGGAGATAAACTCAATTTCCAAATCAATGTTAAAAAGATTTTAGAGGTAACACATGATTGATGAAACCCCTCTTGAATCTGTCAAAAGTAATATTTCAGTTGAATTCGAAAATAGTGCACAGGCAAAAATAATTTATGATGCAATTATTTTGGAATTTGAAACTGCGCCTGACTTCAGATCATCCATGATAATAGATTTGGACGGTTCAAATATTTTAATAAACATTGATGCTCAAGATTCCACATCTTTTAGAGCCTCTGTTAATTCAGCTATTAAATGGATTAAGTTGGCATTAGAAATAAATAATTTAACAAACCAATAATATTTATAAAATAATTTAAAAATAATAAATAGGTGATAATATGGAGATTCCTGAAAATATTCAACATCAATTAAATCAGTTTCAACAATTACAACAACAAGCTCAAGCTGTAACTATGCAAGTTCAAAATGTTGAAATTCAAATTCAAGAAACTGAAAAAGCATTAGAAGAACTTAAAAAAACTGATGAAAATACTGAAGTATTCAAACAAGCTGGAACTTTACTTATTAAAGTTGAATACGCAGACGCATTGGCTGATATGGAAGATAAATTAGAAACTCTCGAGTTAAGAAAACAAACTATGACTCGCCAAGAAGAAAGAGTTATGAAAAAACTTGAAGAAATGCAATCCACTATCCAAAATGCAATGCAAGGTATGGGCCAATAGGCTTAATACTTTATTTCTTTTTTTTAGATTTACATGTCAAAACTTAAAAAATTATCTCAAAGTGATTTATCTACTATTTCTGATGACTTTGGTGAAATTTTAGAAGGAGAAGTTTCTAAAAATATTTCAACAAAAGAAGTTGAAGATTTAGATTTGGATATTATCATTAATTATGAAAATGAACAATTGGACGTAGATGTGGATGTTGGAGTTATTTTTGATGAACTTTCAGAAATTAACCAAGATCAAATCATGAAAGCTATTGATGAGGCTTATTTGAAGTTCGATGCATATATTAATGAGAATTATAGAGAATAATTATTTTTTTTTAAATTTTCTTTTAATACTTTTTATATAAATTTTATTAAATCGAGTAATACTTTTTTATAAAAAAGTATTTATATTATTAAAACAAATCATTATGTAGAGTTTGAAGTATGCCAATAGCTTAGCAATATTAGTACAAACGTGAATTATTATCTTTCAAATTTCCCTCTTCTAATACTTCAAACTTTTTTACTTTATTTTTCTCAATTTGAATTTATCAATCTAATTTTATTATTTCCTATGGATTATGAAAGCTTTAAAAATTGGTGTTTCATTTATAGTCTTATTTTACTTAAATTTGTTTATTTTATATCTTCATTATTTAAATTATTTCTAATTTATTGATAGTTAATCTAATAAATATTTATTCAATTATACTTTAATTTTTCTAAATTACAGTAACATTTATATAGTATGTTACTTAATCTAATAAGTAGAGGGTCATAACATTATGTTATAAACTTTAAATTGATCATTATTTTTATTATTTGGATTAGGCTAAAAAACATTTTTAGCTTAATTTTCCTCCTATATTTTTTTTAATATTTTTATACTTTGATATTCTAATTATTATTATGATTAAGAAAATACCTGTTATAGATTTGAA
>Ga0129306_1001294_pt1 | contig 29249 bp, 32 predicted proteins | sample P827metagenome_FD_94438 | JGI IMG/M metagenome (GOLD analysis project Ga0129306, IMG submission 94438) | Capybara group fecal microbial communities from Wisconsin, USA - P827 metagenome | ecosystem: Host-associated > Mammals > Digestive system > Large intestine > Fecal | place: USA: Wisconsin...
GCAGTGGCACCCTCTTCATACAATTTATTGGAACCAAGATATTCGGAAATCGAAAGTCTTTCGGTAAATTCGCCGGAATATGTATAAGACAGTATTCCTGTACGTAAATTCTTCTTTAAGGCTTCCTTATCACCCTTTGCAGCCTTAACTGCGCTTTCAAAATCCTTATAGATATAATACGGACGATATCCGTCAACATATTTTTCCGAAGGATTACCTATTGCGGCACCATCTGATACCTCAGGATCAATATTGGCCATTTCAGGCTGAATGATAACAAAGAATTTCACGGTAGTAGGAGCAACCGGCTTCACGGGCTCAGGCTCTTCTTCTCCCGGATTATTCTCAGAAACATCCTCTGTAGGCTCATTGCTTGAAACGTCGGACTCCGCAGGGTCACTATTGGATACATCTTCAGCAGCAGGCTCATTGCCCGAAACCTCGCCCTCTGCAGGCTCGTTACCGGACACTTCCTCGCTCGGTGTAACCTCAGGTGCATTCTCAGACACATCTACCGAGGGCTCATTATCCGAAACATCACCTTCTACGGGCTCTGCATCCTCGTTATCGTTGGATGAAACATCTCCTTCTGAAGGCTCTTCACCGGGAGCGGGTGCTTCGGGAACCTCATCTTCTTCAACATCGACTATATCTTCCGGTTCATCTGCATCCTCTTCAACCGCGGGCGCACCATCTGTTGCATCTTCAACAGTAGTCTCCACTGCGGGCTGCGACTCTTCCGAAAGACTGTCTGCTCTGGTATATGCGATGTCATTAAGCAGCACGCGGCCCATGAAAATTGCCGCAATAAGAAACATGCAAAATTTCTTAATTGACTTCCTCATACCATCCTCACTTTCCCTTTTTACTAACAAGTTTAATTTCTCTATATCGATATTTTATCTTATTCCGTCGATTATTCATCTATACAATCGAGTCCGCCTGCACAAAGCGAGCTAAAAATCCGAAATCATCTTCTCGATTGCGTCCTTGTCCATAATCGTACATTTCTTGTCGCTTATGGAATAAACTCTTGAGCAAACATTAAGAACCGAAGGCCTATGTGTGGTAACTATACAAGTCCTAGGATAATTATCGCACATAATATTTCTTAAAACTTCCCTTTCTGTTGCTATATCCAGCGCAGATGTTGCTTCATCCAGCAAAAGAATGGGCGATTTCCTAAGTAAAGCTCTCGCAATTGACAATCTCTGCGACTGGCCTTCCGAGAATCCGCCGCCTCGCTCCATAATCTCACTGTTGATTCCGTCGGGAAGCTTCTCAACAAATCTCCATGCACAAGCAAGTTTCAACGCTTCGATAATCTCTTCGTCGGTCGCATCTTCCTTAACGTTACGCATGTTGCTTGCTATAGTTCCGGAGAACATAGTATTACCCTGCGGAACATACGCAAAAAGCTGTCTTGCAGAAGCGGATAGCTTCATGCACTCTCCGCCATTTTCTGGCGTACCGTCTCCGGCGCATATATATCCTCCACCGTTTTGAGCGCGAATTATAGAAAGTAAGAACCTTAACATCGTAGTCTTTCCTTCTCCCGAAGGACCTACAAAAGCAACTGCTTCATGAGGATGCGCCTCAGCAAATACTTCTTCAAACACAATATCGCTTCCCGGATAAGCATAAGTCACATCTCTTATGGCTATGCCCACACCTTCATCCTTGTGCTTTTCAAAGAAACCCTTAACTTCGTCACGGTTAGAATAATCTTCCTTGGGAAGATTAGTGATGTCCATAAGTCGTTTTGACGCATTTGCCATCCCAATCGTATTTGGAATCATGCTCAATAACCCATTAACCGTCCCCGATAGTGTTGTGGAAAGCGAAAGAAACATAGTCATGGTACCATATGTAATCGCTCCGCTCCATACTTTGTAAATACCCCATCCCTGAGCCGAATAAGTAACTGCCATAGATACTATCGTAAGGATAATGTTATTTACTATCGTAGCCTTCTGGTATCTCAACTGCGCTTTTGCATACTCTCCCTGCAATGTTCGTATCCTTTTTGAATACATAGGAAGCATGTCGAAAGCTTTCACTGTTTGGATATTTGAAAATGTCTCCTGATTAAAAGAAGCCAATCCCGCCGATACAGCCAGTGAATCCATGTTGTTCTTCTGCATATTTTTCAAAGATGCCCTCGAAATGAGAAAGCTTATCGGCATACCCAAAAGTGCAAACATAGCAAAGGATGCATCATATTTAATAACAAGAATTAATGACGAAACAAATCTAAAAATGTTAATTGCAAAACTCGGAATGGTATTCAAGATTCCTGATGAAATTCTTGATGCATCTCCGGACCATCTTGTAACAAGGTCTCCTGATTTGTACTTCATCAGAGACTCCCACTCAACCGACATTATTTCATCAAACAGACGAGCCTTAACTTCAGCCTCAACTCGCAGAGTAATTTTTGAAGAAAGGTATGCAGATATTTGCGCTATAAAAGTATTAATAAGAGTAATCCCCACCAACAATCCAAATGTGCTCAGCAGTTTTCCCTTATTATGTCCTGTTATAATATCAACCATATCTCGAGACACAAGACTCGAAATAAGCATTGTGATTGTTCCCGAGAATCCTAAAGCCGTAAACAGAACCAACCACCACACATTCGATTTGAGATATTTGTACATCCAAAGAATCTGCGTGGCTATCTCTTTAAGCCTACCTTCTTTTATCCTCTTAACATAGCGACGAGTTTTTTTTAGCATAAAGAAATCCCAAGGGCGCATCATCTATCGATAATGCGCCCTAATCAGCCTCAATTATTATAAATTTAAGCACTATCAGTAATTTGCTTATAGAAGATTACTTTTAAGAATACCAAACCACTTATGAAACGGTATAACTAACTATCTCAAGTGCAACAGGAGCCTCTTTGTCCAAATCCATTGCTCCCTTATGTCCTGTCATAGGATTAGTGGGACCGTTAGAAACTCTAATTGTTGTGAATGCATACCCATATCCGCAAGAATTCGGATTAATGCACTGCCAATAAGTATGAGTATAGGAATTGGACGTAACATTGGTAATTATACCACTATCACAGACGGGATCCTCTGAAAATACCAATCCATTTTTCAATCTATATGTAACGGACAAACAAGATCTGGCAATAGGTCCATTATGATCAAAATGAACACGGACAACAGACAAACTGCCTGTATTGTGGTGATCATATGACAGTCTGAATACGATTTCATCCTCAAGCTTGGGCTCATCACCACTGCCTTTGGTTGCATAAGAACCTTCTGTATCTTCTAAACTAAGTGAAACAATTGCCGGACTCTCAAATTTCTCTCCCATTTTTATTCTCCTAAATTCACCCTATAATACTATCATTGGCTTTACTGTAACTTCTATTGCCTCTTATGTCAACGCTTTTGATAGAATCTAACAAAACAGTAATAATCACATTGTTACTATTACACAATCCTGTCAGCATATTCTCTCGACACATCGAAGGCATCTTTTTCCTTTGTACAGAACAATTCGCAAATATTTGTCACATTAGCAACATCTTTGCATATCTTTGTATTCATATCAGCCTGCTCTTCGCACCAAAACGGAGTAAATAATCTTCGTAATAATTTAAGTACTCTTTCTGCATATGGCAACTCAGCGATTCTGCTGGTATCGTTTTGTTTGATGAACATTATTCCCCCGACAGGGTACTTGCCGATGGCATTCAAACCGGATGTTCCGCACCAAGGAATCCCATACATATATAAAAGACCGTTCTCGATTCCCAAAAGGTTCACATCTCCGTTAAAAATTTTAGTACCTAAGTACCGATTCCATAAATTTGCATGCGTAGACTTGCCTGCATGAGTCTTACCTGAAAAGATCCATCCTTTATCTTTATAAACCACGGATGCCGAATGTAACGCAACTCTTCCAAGCTTTTGCGCGCATAAATAGAAGGGTATTTTTAACGAATTGAATATTTCTTCGGAAAGAACTGCCTTGTCTTCTGCCTCATCATTATATCCTATAATGCAAGTAGAACCGTCCGTACTGACCTGAAGATTTGAAACGAATTGATAACCCGAGAATAAGACCTGATACCCCGAAAATATCCTGTAGATGATTACATCATTGCTCTGAGATATCGGTCTCTTACCGCTCAATAACGATACCCTGCCTTCTTCCGCATCTGCTTTCTTGCCCTTTTCAAGATATACCTGTATTACCGCTCGTGATTGTTCTGACTTTTTAACGAAAGGGCTCATCATCGACAAATCAATCTCATCTCCGCCAAAGACACGAATATCTATATCCGCAACAGAATACTCTCTGTAATAAGCCTCCGAATCCTGTTTACCGATATCACCCGCATACAGTAAGTGCTTTACTTCCATATCCGTAACAAACTGTTCAACGGATTGCTTAACATCGCCATAATCCGTCGAATCGCACTCATATTCTTTCATGCAGGCATCAACGATTTCATCAAGCTCATGCGCCTCTTTTAAATAGCCCCATATGAAAGCACCGACTTCGTTTATTTCTACATCTCTGGCGAAATCTGCGCACGCTTGCCCAATAGGAAAAAGAAAAAATCTCCCATCAAGTTCTTCCAATGCATAACATGAACTTCTTACCATCTCAAATAGCCTCCCAATCAATTATTTTATCTATATGAGCCAATTCAAAATTCAAAAGCAATTCGGTTGACATTTCCCGATTCTCTATTCTATAATGACATAGTTATTAAGCACGGAGTCGTATCGAAGCGGTCATAACGGGGCGCACTCGAAATGCGTTTGCCCTCCGGGGCACGAGGGTTCGAATCCCTCCGACTCCGCTCATTTACTGGCGTTTCGCGGTTGGCGAGGCGCCTTCTTTTTATGGAATCGTAATCTTGGTGATGCCCTCTATCCACGTTCTTCCGTCAGGCATCTTGGTATCTATCATATTCGTGAGAACTACTGTATTAACCTGTCGCTCAACAATCTCTTCATTAATGAGTGTAGTAATATTTCCGGCAGCGCTGATGCAATACGGCATACCGTCTGTTGTTCCGACGTACATCATTATATGTCCCTGAAAATATAGCAAAGTACCGATAGGTGCATCTTTTAGGATTTCCATCTTTTCCTCAAATGTCAGTTTCTCTACATCAAGGTTCTTTCCGCATACGTAATCGACCTGAGTTCTCGCCACGCGCGGAAGATTAAAGCCAAAACAGGCATAAACTTCTCTTACGTATCCCGAGCAGTCCTGAGCATTAAAGGACCCGCCCCAACCATACATGGCTCCCAGATGTTTAAAAGAAAGTCTTGCCACATTTTCCTCTGTATAAGGCAAATATCCGAGATTAACATCTTCCGAAACAGGTATCAAAATGTATTCATCCACGAGGTTGCCCTCATTATCTCTTGACGGAAGCTTGGCTACATAGTTGCCGTAGGAAATTCGATTATGAAGGGTCTCAGGCGTCTCTTCTATAGATGCAACCGGAAGTACTGTGCCCATGGGCACGAGCAAGCCCGAAAAGCTCTCTGTATATGGGTCGGTCGACAGCCTTATTTCTTTACCCGTGACCACTAAAAACGCTTCGGGATTCTGCCTTGCCAGCCAGTCTTCTCGCGACTCACAAAGTGCAACGTTTTCTTTTCTCGTCCAGCCACCGTAGCCGTAAGCAAGCACATAATACCACTCGCCGTCAGCCGATTCGTGTAATACTGCTACGGGCATGAAAGGCTGTAAGTCAGACTGAACAAGCACATTATAGTACAGATTCTCGCCTGCATTGTAGATCGCATCATCGGTAGGAAATCTCTTTAGAGTTCCTCTTGAAACCGAGAACCCGTACCGTATCTGAACCCCTGCATCAAGAGCGTCAAGGTTAAGGTTACCTATGAGTCTGTCCCAATATAATCGGTCCGTCGACGACCCGTTAAGGTAAAGAGTCTCCGGATTCTCCGGCACAAAGTAAGTATCTTTTATAAATTGCGCGGTGGTTTGAGCGCTGAATTCATCTCCGATTTCGTCCAGAGAACATTCGACGTCTTTGCTCTTTATCATCCGCCTATTATCATAATTATACTTCGCTATTTGGGAAAAAGAAAGAAGCGCAAGTCCTGCGTCCGCACCGCTGTTTGTGCGAAGCTTTATCCAGTAATCGGGGCTCATCATTTCTTCCGAGACAGCATTATTAAGCCTCACATAATCCGCGGGATTCTGCGGTATGTATTCGACTTCTCTGACATATTCTTCTTTGGGATCTTCGGGGCGATTCTTCATATAGAAATGCGCAGCCAAAAGGCCCCCGGCCGATAAAATGACCAGGATAACAGTCAAACGCAGTATTTTGCCTTTGATGTCTTTTTCTTTTGCCATATTGCCTTATATCGCTCCTGTAATCGGATATCGGCCTGATAATTGTGAATTAAAAAACAGAACTACAGAAATGTAAATATATCAAGCCTTGCACAGTCATGTACAAAAGCTTGATATATAAAGAAAAATTGCATAGTAAAACGAACAATGCTTATTAAATGTAACCCGACCGATAATCTCTAACTTGCAAATACCAAATACAGTATAAATCCTAACATCAAAAACATTCCGCCGCAAGCAAGAATCAATCCGTAGGAAAGAGAACGCTGTGCAAGTGACTTGTTCTCCTGATTCTCCATGTGTTTAAGCGCAAGTTTGTGCTCTATGTCGTAAGAAACCTCGCCGGTCTTAACCGAATTGGCAAGGTCTGCCGCATGACCGATAAGATGCGTGTACCAGGTACCCTCGATTCGCTCCGGCGCCCAGTTCGCGTCACGATAAATCGTCTTTCTGAGAAGAAGAACGATTCTGTCCGTAAACTCATCAAGGAAACGCATCAGGAATCCGAACGCTGTAGGAAGAAGTGTTACCAGCAGAGGCTTGTAGACCTTCTCTTCCATGTCGAGCCACTTCGGCCACAGATTCAGGTAAGCCGACTTGCTCATAAGGAATTTGCGTACGAATACGAAGTACATAAACAGTCCGATAGCTATCGAAATAAAGCTTCCCGACATGATTTCCAAGTTAAAGAACGAGTACTCGTCACGAATCGCGATTGTAATTCCGAGTCCGAGCACCAAAAGTGCCGGAATAGCTACGGCCGCCTTCTGTACAATGCCCATATAATCGGTGATTCCGTCATACTTTTCCTGCTTGCCCGCATCAACGTTCTTTTCCACAAATACGCATGTGAAAAGCTTAAGCATGTATGCCAGCGTACAGCCGCCGGAGAAGAGGAACATTGCCTCAACGCCTTTGACAATCACTTCATTACCGAGCACTTCTCCCGCTTCGAGCAGCCCTTCGTGAAGCGCAGTCTTGGAAAGGTATCCTAAAAATCCCGGAATACCCGCAAGCGACATTCCGCCGAGTGCAAAAGAGAATCCGAGGAATGGCTTCTTTTTACCAAATCCCCTGATAACGTTTAAATCCAGAGAGTGAAGATTCTGATATACTACGCCGGCAACAAGGAACACGCACAGTTTAACGACTGTATGGTTAACCATATGAAGGACGATTCCGTAACGTACAAGCGCCGCCTCGGCACCAAGAAGCGTTCCGCAGGCGCAACCGACAATAATAAATCCTATCTGTGACACGGACGAGCACGCAAGAGTCCTCTTAATATCCGTGCTGAAAAGCGCAAGCATGGCACCGAGCACCATCGTAATGATACCGATACCCATCACGAAACTTCCCCAGAGTGCATCCTCGGGAAGAACCGTGTAGCATACTATCAAAATGCCGAAAACACCTGCTTTGGTAAGCACACCCGACAGAAGTGCCGATGCAGGCGCGGGAGCCACAGGGTGAGCCTTCGGGAGCCAGATATGAATCGGGAAAGCACCGGCCTTGGCTGCAAATCCGAAGAACATGCAAAAAGCAGCCGCATATATTCTTCCGCGACCGAATCTTCCGCCGGTCTCGCAAGCCTCTTTAAGCTCCGACAACTTAAGCGTGCCCACATTTGTATACAGCAAAAGAATGCCCATGAGAAGCACCAGTCCGCCGATAACCGCCACGGCCATGTAGGTGTCCGCAGCCTTAAGCGCCTTGTTCTTTTCCTCCTGAGCCACCCAGACATAGGAAGCAAGGGACATGATTTCAAAGAACGTAAACAGCGTGAACAAATCTCCCGCCGCAAAGACTCCGACAGTAGCCGCAAGCGTAATCAGGCTGAACACGTAGAATCTGCCCTTATGCTTATCGTGACTTAAATATCGGGGCGCAAAAAGCAGGCTTATGGTCCATGCAAACAGGCTCACGATAATATATAAAGTTTTCAATCCGCCGAGGGTGAACAACAATCCCTCGCCAAAAAACTCACTAATCGCCATTAAATCAATCCTCCGGCAATCTTTTCAAGGAACGCCACAACCGGCGCGTTAAATACACCGAGCAATATGCAAGCCAAAGCAAACAATGTAAGCGGAACGAGCATGCGCCATGAAGGATCGCACTTCTCGCCTTCCGTCTCTTCCACCGGGAAGTATGCTCTTAGTACCATCTGCATCATATAAATCGCGGTGAGAAGCGCCGAAATCAATATCGCTCCCACTCCTATGTAGCCCATAGTCATACCCGACTCAACTCCGGCCTTGGCAAGCTGCCATTTGCTGAAGAATCCGCAGAGTCCGGGAACACCCATAAGCGACAACGCGCAGACAGTAAATATTACAAATACCTTCGGCATTCTCTTAGCCATGCCTTCGAGTTCATATACGTAATTCTTGTGCGCTTTGGCAATTACTGCACCCGCGCAGAAGAACGAACCTATCTTCATAACTCCGTGGAATACCATATGCGTAAGCGCTCCGGTCATTCCGAGAGGTGTCATCATAGTCGCACCGAGCAAAATGTATGAAAGGTTTGAAATCGTCGAGTAAGCTAGTCGCCTCTTGATATGTCTTTCTTTGACCGCCATGGAACAGCCGTAGACAACAGTGAAAATCGCTACGCCCATGGTAAGATACTGCGCCCAGGTGCCGCGCAAAAATTCCGTACCGAAGCAGTAATATATAAGTCTTATGATGGCAAAAGCACCCGACTTAACCACCGCAACCGCATGAAGGAGCGCGGTAACAGGAGTAGGTGCAACGCCCGCCTGCGGAAGCCACGAGTTAACCGGCCACAAAGCTGCCTTAACGCCGAAGCCAAAGAACGCAAACACATACACAAGTCTTAACACATTCTCACGCCCGTCGGGAATTTCTCCGTGAATAACGCCGCCGAGAGTGAACTGAATCGTATCCCCGTATGCCATAAGGAATATCAGCGAAATAAAAGCAAAAGCCGCGCCGCCGAGCGAATACACGATGTACTTTCTCGTAGCTGCAATCGCCGCATCGCTTAACGTGAACAGAATCAGCGGAATCGTCACAAGTGTAAGCATTTCATAGAAGCAGTACATTGCGAGCAAGTTGTCGGCAAAAGCAATCGCCATGGTAACGCCGAAAGTGATGACGTACATTCCGAAGAAAGTCTTTTCTTTGAGCGTCTTGTCGCTCGCTTCGTGCTCCATGTACTCAGTAGCGTATAATGTCGCGAGGGGCCACAGTGAAGAAATAAGCGCGCCAAAAACTCTCGACATTCCGTCTATCTTGAAAGAAATAGTGTATTTATCTACGAATTTAAACAGCACCACTCCTGTCGCGGGCGGATTGATGATAAGCATCCACGCAACAATCGCGGTAATAATCGTAATAGCCTCTGCAATTACCAGCATGGTATTACGCTTCTTAACAGGCGCAAGAATAAGCAATACACCTGCAAATATCGGGAAGAATATGGCAAAGTAAATCCAATATGCACTCATCACATGCCACCTCCCATAAACAGATTGGGAATAATTCCCACAAGGACGCACAGAAGCATTAACACACCAATCGGTATATAAACCGTCAAAGGCAACTTAACCTTCTCACGTCCGTCATCCACGTAGTCCTCACCGGGGAAGAATCCGCGCATTACAATCGTAAAGAGATATCCTGCGGTAAGTAAAGCGGATATAAGCAGGAACACAGGTCCCGCCCAGTCAAAGTTAGGTCGCCCGGTATCAAGCGAACCTACTATCAAATACCACTTGGCAAGGAATCCACCTGTAGGCGGAATTCCCACCATCGAAAGCGAGCAAATCGTAAACATCCATAAAAGCACCGGATACTTCTTGCCGATTCCTCTTAAGCTTTCTACGTTCTTAGAACCCGTAAGTATGATAAATACACCCGCAATCATAAACAGTGCACACTTGGCAAAAGCATGCGCAAGGAACTGCATAAGTGCACCTTCGTAAGCCGTCGTATTAAACATTGCAAGTCCAAATAAAATGTATGCAACCTGGCTTATAGTCGAGTAAGCCAGTCTCTTCTTTAATTCTTTTTCAAAATAAGCAAGAGTCGAGCCCATCAAAATCGTAAGCAGAATAAGGATAAGCCACGTATACTGCACCCATGTGCCCTTCACAAAATCCGCTCCCACAAGATAGAAAATCGCACGAATAACGCCGATTACGCCAGCCTTAACAATCACACCGGACAGCACAGCACTCGCAGGTGACACCGCAATAGGGTGAGCCGTCGTCAACCACGAATGAAGCGGCCACATACCTGCCTTAACTCCGAAGCCGATTACCATGAAAAATACCGCAAGAAGCACTATCCCCTCATGACCCGACACAAGCGTCATGTCAAGTCTTCCGCCCTCGGTGAAAGTCAGATCCACGCAATACTTATTGAGTACGTAAAATCCGAACAGCACGAAATATGCGCCAAAGAACGAGTATATAAGATACTTAAATCCCGCAAGTCTCGCTTCCTTGGTCTGCTCATGCATTACAAGGGGCGACGACACCAGCGTCATAAGCTCATAATTCACGTAGAAGGTAAAGAAATTCGCGGAGCACGCCATAAGAGAGATAATGCACAGCACTCCCACAAAGAATATCCAATATCTCTTCATGTGTTCCTTGCCCTTCATGTAATAGCAGGAATACACTCCGGCGCATGCAAAAAGAATCACCGCCGCCGTGAGAAAGATAATACTGATTCTGTCTATCTTATAAGAAAGAGCCAGTCTGTCATTAAATTGATAAAGTGTAAACATCGTATCCAAAACTGCCTGCTTCCTTCCTACGCAAACATCTCAAGACCCTTACCGATTAACTCAAGTATGGGTTCCGAACAAAGGCCGAGCGCCACATTAAGTGCTATAAAAAGAATAACCGTGCAAGTATACTCAATCTGCTCACGGGTATGTATAACCTTGAATCCCTCGCGACCCTTATACAAATCTCTCTCGGGCGAGTAGATTCTTACAACCGTCTTCATAAAGTAAATCGCATTAAGAATAGTACTGATTGCAAGCACTATCATAGTCGGCAGCATCTTACCGTAATTGGCAACCGCCGCCTGCATGAACAAAAGCTTACTGATAAATCCGGAGAACAGCGGAATACCCACCATGGAAAGCGCACCAGCCGCGAATCCCATGCCCGCAATCTTATTTCTGTAAGCCGAACCCGTCAGGTCCTTAAACTTTCTGCTGGTGTTGGATGCGTCCGTAAGACCGATTGCCGAGATAAACAACATCGACTTCGTAGCCGCATGCGAAAGAATCTGGAACACAGCCGCTACCATTCCGACCTGAGTACCGAGGCTGATTCCGAGATAAATGTATCCAATCTGTGCTACCGACGAGAACGAAACCATCCTTCTGATATCGTCTTCTCGCATCGCGCTTATACTTCCGAATATAATGCCGAGTCCCGCAAAAACAAACGTAACGTTAAGAAGCAACGACTCACGCACCACTTCAAATCCAATTACTCTGTAGATAATCTTAATAAGTAAGAAGATGTATCCTTTCGATACCAAGCTCGATAGAATCGCCGCACTCGAAATCGTGGAATATCCGTATGCATCCGGCAGCCACGCATGAAACGGGAACAGAGCACTCTTAATCGCAAGACCCATCATCATAAACGCAATTGCAATAAGGAGCGGCTCGCCGTACTGTCCAGACTCCACAAGCGCCTGCACACTTTCTTTGATATTACTCATAAGAAGGTGTCCCGTAATATCATAGAGCAGACATATTCCCACAAGAAACAGACCGGAACCGAGCAAGCTCATAATCATATATCTAACCGCCGCCTCAATGGTACGACCGTTCTGTCTGATCATAATAAGGCCACAAGCCGAAATCGTATTAATCTCCACGAACACGTAAGCTGTGAATAAGTCATTCGTATACACAAGCGCAATGAGCGAGCACAGCATCAGATTAACCAGGATGTAGTACAGGTTCTGCTTGGTATCTTCGACTTCTTCGAGTAGTTTCTTTCGCCCGCCGGTCATAGATAGAAGCATGATAAGGCAAAAGAAAGTGCCCATGGCTCCCTCAAGCACACCTCCGCGCACCTCGTTACCCCAAGGCGCCGGAACGTGACCCATCGTATAGGTGAAGCTTCCGTGAGCAAGACAATAGAACGTAAGTGTAAGCGACATAGCTCCCACTACGCATATCAGCACGGTGTTCACCCACTTGGCCGCCTTGCCTTTAAGAAGCGAACTGGCCGATGATGAAACCAGGCAAAGTATTATGGAAAAAAGAGGAAAGTTTTGCACAAAATCGCGCATTATAATCCCTCCTTTTTAAGTCTTAAGGATATCTCATCAAGGTCGAGTGTGTGATATCTCTTGTAAAGTCTGATGGTAAGCGACAACATAAGCGCGGTTACCGAAACCGACACAACGATACCCGTAAGCACGAGTCCGCTTGGAATCGGGTTGATATACGCTTCGGGCTCCACCACACCATCAATAATGATAGGCGCAACATGTCCCTTAATATAGCCTTTCAGCGCAAGAAACAGATACACCGCGGTATCCATGATATTAAGTCCGATAATCTTCTTGATAAGATTCTTGTGAAGCAACAAATTCGTGAAACCGATTGCAAAAATAATCATTGAAACCGCTTCAGCATAGTTGTTAAGAAGGTTCGTATTCATCTTACAGACCTCCTTTTCTAAACATCGCATAAAAAGCATACATGGTGCAAGCCACCACGCAACCCACCGCGATATCAAGCGGCAGGATAAGACCCGCACTCAAAATGTGTCCGGGAATACCCTTTGAAATATGTGAATCGAGACCGTTCGCACCGCAGAAGAACGCATAACACTTAGCCAGTGCGTAAAAAGCAAGTCCCGAGAAAATTACAGTCTTATAAACCTTTTCATTAAAAAATCTCTCGGTATTCTCAAATCCAAAAGCATTAAGATACAGAATCAATCCCGCACCTATAATTGCTCCGCCGGAGAATCCGCCGCCGGGCGACAAATGTCCGTTTAGTATTACATATATTCCGAACAGAATAATAATCGGCACCAAAAGCATCGCTACCTTCTGAAGTATAGCGTCGTGGTGCGGCTCAAATATCTTATCCTCTTCCTCTGCCTCTGTAATAGTCTCCGTAATCTTGGTATCCTCGGGATCTCTCTCGCTCTTATCAAGACGAAGAAGGATCGTTACCGCAATGGCAGCCACAAAAAGCACATGTGACTCACCCAGAGTATCAAAAGCACGATAATCAAGAATCATGCCCGCAACAATATTGGTAGCACCGGTCTCCTCCAGACCTTTCTCGATATAACGCTTTTCAACCTCGTTATTGGCGGGGTTGTTGATCTCACCAATCTTAGGAAGCTGTCCTACGGTTATTAACAATACCGCGCTGAAGAATACGGCGAATACCACCGCAAGAATCTTATAAAGGAATCTCCACTTTCTGAAAGAACCCCTGTCTGCGGCATCAAATACTTTTTCTTTGACTTTTTCAATATCTTCTTTGTGCTCGGCCTTGGTGATGACATTAACTTCCTCGTCATCGTCGCGAATGGTCATGTTCTCGTATAAATCGCTGCGGCTCTCCCATACCCAGTCAAGAAGGCTACTGAACAGATTTCTTTTCTTCATCTTCCTTAACCTCCTTCTTCTTGCCACTTGCATCTTTGAACATGGAATGAATTCGGTTTAAGGTCACGAAGAACAACACACTCGTGATTCCCGCGCCGACTGCAGCCTCGGTAATAGCCAGGTCCGGAGACTCAAGAAGCATCCAGATTACTGACATAATAAGGCTGTAGGACATAAATATCAGAACCGAATTAAGCAGTTTTTTTGAAAAACTAACCGCTACCGCACAAATTACCAGGAACGATAACAGCACACACATAAGTATTGTCATTTCATTACACCATCATTCTTTGTCTATGAGTTGACGTGATTCCTCCTCGTCGCATACATGGAAATGCTCTTCCTTGTTCTCCTCGGTATAATTGATGAGTCTTGCAATCAGGTGACTCGAAACCGGGGACGCGAACCAGAAGAATATAAGTACAAGCACAAGCTTCGCGCTAGTGAAATCAAAACCGTTTATAATAACCGCGCCCAGTATAATCTCTGCAAAAGCAAGCGTGTCGCCGCTTCCTGCAAAATGCATTCTGTCGAGCACGTACTTAAGCCTATACACTCCCAACACTTCAACAAGAAAGCCGCCGATTCCGAGAGTGATAAAAAGGCATCCGATTATCAGTCTGATAAGATTAACCGTTTCCATTCTTTCGCTCCTCCAACACTTTCTTTTTCGTAAGGTAAGCGCCAACGTAAACCTTGCAAAGAACTATCACCGCAAGGAAGGATATAAGTGCGTAAATAAGGCAGATATCGGCAAGATACCCTTCGCGAAGCTTAACAAGAAGTATCGCAATCATCGACATCGTAATAGTACCGAGCATATTGATGGACACTACTCTGTCCGCGGGTGTCGGACCGATTATCGCTCTGAGCAGGCACAAAAGCGCAATAATACCGAGAACGATAAGGGCTACCGTAGCAAATACGCCGTATACTTCATAGAACGCTTCAATACTCATACGCTAGTCCCACCCTTCCTCAAGTTTCAAAAGTTTCTTTTCAAATATAGTATTATCGAGGCCTTCTGCCAGAGATTTGTCATAGCAATGAATCGTAAGCTTGTTACCTTTCACCTTAACCGTGATGGTACCGGGCGTAAGCGTGATTGCATTGGCAAGAAACACTCTTGCGGTACGGGTCTTAAGCTTACTCTCGAATGTAACCATGACAGGCTCACGTTTATCTTTAGAATGTAAAAAGAAAAGTCTGAAGAGATTGAAATTGGCTTTGACGATTTCGCAAATCAAAACAAATGCATATGCAAGCATAGCGGGGAACTTTTTTAGCAAAACAAAGTCTTTCTTTATGGAATAATCCATAAATTTGCATACAAAAGCAAGCATGAGCGCCGCCAATACAACACCGAATATTGCGATTTCCAAAGTGAACGCCTGATTAAAGACTATCCAACACACAAAAAACAGTATAAACACGCCAATCCTCCACAGAATCTTAAGCACTAACTTTAATTATATAGCACCGCTATTATCAATGCGCAAGCGTCAAAATGCACTATTTTCCGACTATTTTCTTTTGGTAAATTCATTTGTGTTATAATGATAGGTGATGGTTGTGTAAAGTTTTTCACAATCGCGCGGAGGTTACATGAAAAAAAAGGGAATTTACAAGAAGATGCTCACCATCGCGGTTGTTCCGATTCTTCTATTCGGAATAGCCCTGACTATCTTTTGCTACATAAGATTTAAGGAGACCCTTTACAATACCACAAAGACCAATATGGCCGACATGGCTCACTATATAATCATCACCTACGATAAGACTTATCCGGGTGACTACTCTCTTGTCCCCAATTCAAGCGGCACATATGACGTATACAAAGGCGACGAAAATATCACCTATGACTACTCAATCGTAGATGCCTATGCTCGTGAGACCGACACCGAAGTTTCGTATCTATACATGGATGTACGTGTTCATACCACATTTAAGACCGAGACGGGAAAGCGTTATTCCGGCATAAGTGCCAACGAAGAAACTTCCGCCATGGTTATCGGAAACGGTGCCGAAGCCTTCTATAAGAACGTTCCCATCCTTGGCAAGGAATACCTTGTATACTACGCTCCCATCCGTAACTCAGACCACTCTGTTGTAGGTATGGTCGAGGTTGCCAAAAGAACAACCGACATAAAGAAAAAAGTTATGCTCGCCGTATGGCCCATGCTCCTTCTTGCTATACCGGGTATGGCGCTGGTTGCTTTCTTTTCCTATGGATACACCAGAGGCGTTACCAATACATTAAAGAAGATTCAGGATTTCCTCGGACGTATCGCAGCCGGTAACCTTTCGGCCGAGATGCCTCCCGAGTGTATACGCAGAACCGACGAGCTCGGTGATATTACGAAGTCTTCCATTCAGATGGCCAAGAGCATCCGCGCCTCTGTCGAGACTGACCCTCTTACCGGCCTTAACAACCGTCGTTACGTACATTCCGCAGTTGCAAGAATTGCGGCCCGCTCAGAAATGACCGGTGTTCCGTTCTCGGTTGCAATCTGCGATATCGACTTCTTTAAAAAGGTTAACGATACTTACGGACACAATGCAGGTGACGAAGTGCTGAAAGCAGTTGCCTCCCAGCTTAAGAAAGCCATGATCGGTAACGGCTTCGCAGCTCGATGGGGCGGTGAGGAATTCGTTCTCATATTCGACCGTTCAAACGTTGAAGATTCCGTCAAGATTCTTGAAGGCCTCGCGGACAACATCCGCGCAATGATAGTCTACACCGAAGGATATGAAATCAAGATTACCATGACCATGGGTGTAAGCCCCGGCACTTCCGGTGATGTCGAAGCCATCGTCGAGTCCGCCGATGCCAAGCTCTACTACGGTAAGGAACACGGCCGTAACCAGATTGTAGCTGAGATTCCGGAGGAAGACAAAGAATAGTTTGAAGATAAAATCAGCGCCGGCTTTTTGTTAAGCCGGCGCTATTATTATGCGTTTCTCTATTTGATTTTAATCTCAACCTTAGTCGGTTCTTTCACAAACTTAGCGAACTCTTCGCCGTCCTTGGCAGTTCCAACCAGATTTCCATAATGCACGGGAATCGCAACCTTCGGTTTCATGGTATTAATCAGTCCCGCCGCTTTCTTGGCATCCATTGTATAGAAGCCGCCTACAGGAACCAGTGCCACATCGCACTTAACTTCCTTGGCTTCTTTGATTGCATCGATGTCGCCTGCGATGTAGATTCTGCTGCCGGCAACCGTAACAATGTAGCCGACCCATTCGGCTGCCTTCGGATGAAAAGGCTTCATAATATTGTACATCGGTACAGTCTCAAGCTCGAGGCCGTCGATGTTCTTGGAAATTTCAGGCTTGACCGTCTCAATCTTAGCTACAAGAGACTCAACTTCTCTCGCCTTATCCACCATCTTCCTCGGCGCTACGAGAACGGTGTTCTTATTAACTACCTTCTCAATATCCTTAACCGAAAAATGGTCGTAATGGTCGTGCGTAATCAGCACAAACGCAGCATCATGAGGCGCCGCGTCCATTTCAAACGGATCGACGTAGATTGCGCCGACTTCAGCATCTATTCTGATACTGCTATGTTTGAATACAGTAATAATCTCCGTCATAATTTCCCCCCCTTTATGACTTACAATATCTGCGGATACTTCTCCTTAATCAGACCGATTGCTTTCTCCTGAACGGCATCAAACAGATACATATCTGTTGACGGGAACTTGTCATTGGCAACAAAACCTCCTGCCATGAAAGCATGTCCGCCACCGTTGCCCCATCCTTCGAGTACTTCTGCCGCAAGAGTGCCTGCGTTAACGTCGGAGCGCTCGCTTCTGAAACTGAACTTGTATCCGCCGTCACGCTTCGCAAAGATTATTACAACTTCAGCCTCTGCAAGCGCAAGGAAGAAATCGCTGAGCGCCGCCACAAGTGCATCGGGGCAAAAGAAATCAAGGAAGGATAAGCATACCTTACCGAATACTCTCGCATTCTCGATAGCCTCACCGTAAGCCCTTAAATCGGTAAACTCCATGTTATTGGTCTCAAGTTCCGCAAGAAGCTTTCTGTCTGTATACGGGAATAAGAATCCCAGCATATCTATATCAAATTCCGTAACACCGCGGCTTAACTGAAGCGTATCCATTCTGAGACCATACATAAGTGCCGTAGCTACCTTGGTCTCGGGAACCAAATCCAGGTCCTTATAATACTCGGCAATTATAGAGACACAAGCTCCTGTAATTCGTAAATCCGAATACTCGTAATCAATCTGTACAACCGTCGGATGGTGGTCGATTGCGGCAAGCTCATCACCTACAAAATCAGTGGTGTTGCCGTTATTCTTCTGGCAATCCACAAGGATTATCATATCTTCGGGCTTCATCTCATTAACGATAGCATCATACGGACTCATCTCGATTCCGCAGAGAGTAAGAAGCTTAACACTTGATAACTTATCTATCTGACCTTCGTGGCGGATTCTTGAATCAATATTATATTCTTCCAGAAGTTTCTGGAGTCCGAAAGCTGTGGAAATCGCATCGGGATCGGGAAAATTATGAGTCTGAATCCAGACTACTTTGTTCTTGCATAATTCAATCAGTTTATCGGGTTTCATCAGCAATCCTCCGTTTTAATAGTTTTCCCAAAGTACCGAATTGTCCCCCAAACTATTTAATCTTAAGCTTTTCGCATATTTTCTTTTGCTCATCGTCGGCTGCTTCTCTGGGAGTCCAAAGCATCTTCTGCTTATCACCTACGAATCTGGGAATTACGTGAAGGTGATAGTGAGGAACACTCTGTCCTGCAGCTTCCTTATTGTTCTGAATAATATTAACGCCGTCGCACTTTAATACTTCGGTCTGTCTGGTGGCAATCTTCTTGGCAAGAATCATGGCCTTGCCGAGAGTCTCTTCATCGATTTCAAAAACGTCCTGATAGTGCTCCTTGGGAAGGATAAGTGCATGTCCCGGATTGGCGGGAGCAGCATCAAGTATTACGTTAAATAATTCATCCTCATAAATGCTGTTGGTAGGAAATACTCCGTTAGCGAGCTTACAAAAAATGCAATCGTCTTTTTTCACTTTAAATTCCTCCTGAAATGGATATATAGGCAGGTCCTTTCGGTCCTGTGTTATGCAAAAACAAACAGTGTGTCAAGAAGTCTTAATGCTTTGAAGTCACCCTTCATGCGCATGTCGCCTGCCATGAAAGCACGCTGGAAAGTCATGTTTCCCTTGGTGATGGCTGTTAACTTCTCGTCTGAAATCGAAATTTCAACATCGGCCTTGGGAGCCTCTTTGTATACACATTTAACCTCGCCACTCTCTACCGTGATGTAGAGAGGAAGCTTGTGGCCTTCTATCTGGAAAAGATATGTAACATCAGTGCTGTCTTCGGGATGGAATGCCTTCTCGAAGTCAGCGATGAATTTCTCGGAATCTTCCTTGTCCGTGACGCCCATCATGTTGCGGAACATGCTCGCAAGTTCGGAGATGTCTTCTTTTTGCTGTTGAACGTATGCATCATCAGCAGCGTACTTGGAAAGCTGCTCTGTCTCCTGAGGAGTGAGATCGGAGTTCTTGGTCATGTTGACTTTCTGCTTGACCGCTTGGTTGGAAGCGGGAAGGCTCGGGAATTTCTGGCTTATGGTACGATACATGTTCTCAGCCTTCTTCTCGATGAGCCGAATGTAGTCTTCGTTCTCCAAAAGCTCGACATCCTCTATATATCCGCAGATACCGCTGCAGGGAAGTCCGCCCAGAATCTCCCAGGCATTGGAAAGATTGAGCTTACCCTCGCGCTCGCCGTAGGTAGTCGCCATGACGATGGGGCACATGTAAATCTTAGACAGTTTTTCCTTGTCCGCGTAGAGCCAGCAGGCATCGAGGAAAGACTGCATATATCCGCCGATTCCATACCACTCAACTGTCGTCGCAAGGATTACTCCGTCGGCCGACTTAAGTGTCTGCGGAAGGGTGGTGATGGTATTCTTAAGTTCATGAAGATCGTATCTTTCAACAGTTACGTGTAACTCTTCAAGCACCGCCTGCATTTTATTTATTACAAAAAGTGTGGGGTCGTCGATAAGCCCGCGACCGCCGTAATAAATATTAATCTTCATCGGTTATTCTCCCCTTTTTAGGTTTTAAAAGGCAATAAATCACGCCGAATATAAATCCTGCAACAAGGCCGCCTATATGTGCCCAGTTAGCTACATTTGTATCGGAAAATCCGTTTAAAACACTCAGCATTATAACCACCAGCACTCTGCTAAGCGGCATGGTCTGCTGCGTAACTCTCTTAAAAAGAACAAGTGCAAAAAGCACTCCGAGCAATCCGAAAATCGCTCCGCTGGCTCCCACCACCACAATGTCCTGCTTGATGACCATCTCATAGATGAACATTGAGATATTGGCCCAAATACCGGAAACAAAGTACATCGCGGTAAAAGTAAGCCACCCAACTTCTTTTTCCACTACATTGCCGAGGAAGAAAAGAAGTATCATATTATTGACTAAATGAAGCAATCCCATGTGTAAGAACATGGAAGAAATAATTCTGTATACGGCTATCGGACTGTCAATTAACTTAAGTCCGCATCCTCCTACATTATATAACACTGTACCCGTCAAAGTACATATTACGAAGACAATTACATTCACAAGAATTAGGCCTGCCGTAACCTTCGGAAGTGCCTTAATCGCAGCGACGGCTTCCTTCATATTGTCCTTAAAAGAAGGCGCTTTGTACTCATCATACTGATCAGGTTCCGCCTCACCTTCGTAACTGCCTGCATTGTCAAGGATTCTTCTTAATCCGTAGAAATCTTCAACCTGACCCTCATAAATGTATATCTTATGCTGAGCCACATCATATACCCAAGAAAATGCATTATCGGAGCACACCTGCTTGGCCACCGATAAATCGGAAGTATATGCCGGACTCTCTGAATCAAGGCATACCACCGTCATATAATGAGTCGTATATCCAGCATTGCCCATCTGGAGTGTAAGACTGGTACGAAAGCTTTTAATAAAATCGTTATCGTACTTGCCCGCGTCCACAAAAATAACCGCGTTTACGAGCGACTTCATAACGTCGTAGTAAATACGGCAACCTTCTTTCCCCTCGGACATTATCATCTTCCGATAACCGTTTTCAGTTAATGCTTTCTCCATGCCTTTTGTCATAACTATACTCCCAAGATTATTTTACCAATTGGCAAAAAGGTTTTCAATTAATTCCTTAAACATTAATCATGGAGAGATAAACATTAAATCCTATCAACACCAGTCCGACAAAGCACATCGCCAGTGCTCCTATCTCACTTAAGCTGGGAATATATCTCGGAACATGCAGAATAATATTGTCGGCATAGGCATCGGTTGTGGCAGGTTCTTCGATAATCTCTGGTAATTCTTCTTTGATTTCCGCCGTAAAGAACTCAAACGCCACACCGAATCTTGTGAAATCGCTCTGGTACATCTCATGCATCCCATATATCGCGCTTACAAGTTTTTCGTCAGAATTATCAAGGTGTGCCATGACAAATTGAAGGAGTTCCTTCATTTCTACTTCCTTATATTCACTTTCTTTGTGTGGCATTATCAGAAATTCGTATTCTTTGGTTACAGGATTTCTGAATATGAACTCGGGTCTCAATACAATATCGCTTTCCCCGATAAGATACTTGGAAGCATTTTCCACTACAAGGTATATGCTTTCCATAAGTGCCTTTACCTCCTGCCTATCCGCAAGACGGGAGTTGAAGCGACTTAGTAAGCTTTCTTTGCCTGAAATGTCCACGTATAATTTTCTGTCATTGTTAACCGTACGAATCTCGGGTACAAGAACATTTTTGACTCTGTTCTTTTCAAGCATCTTCCGCCTATAGTCATTGGCCGGTTCCGATTCGTCGATATCTATCTCCATATATGTGTTGTTAATCTCGTATATCATCTGAGTCTTCATCTTCTGTTTCCTCCAGCAAGCTTTTAATATTTTCGGTTAAATACATTTTGGTAACCGGGTTAATTCTTTTAACCTCCCGTTCCTGAGTCATCTTGCGACTGTATCCTTTGTATAGAGGCATATTCCAATCACCCGTAAGTTGCAGATACACTTTGCTTCCTTTTACCGTTACCACCAATTTCAGGTTACTCATCGAAAGATATGGGTGCTCTTCTTTAATCTCGTCAAAAGCACCCTCACAGACCGCCACCACATCATCTCTTCCTATCGAGTTCTCATCACGTACCATTGCGGCGACAGCATTCACGTCCTGAATCATAAGTGTTTTATCGTACGCATAGATTCCCAGATAAATGAATATGACCGTCACCGCCAGAAGAAACGGTACCAGCACCGACGCTTCAACGGTAAAAGAACCCTTAAGCCTCCTCAAATCAATCCTCCCGCGATTACCCCTATGGAAAGAAAAGGGAGGAAAGGAAGCTTGGTATCCCTCTTTACTTTTTTGAGCACCAGTAACACACTCGACAAAATCGCTGTAATCATCAGGGAAACAAACAACGCCGAAAGTACTGTCTCAACTCCTGCCACAATACCTACAAAAATCAAAGTCAGGGCATCTCCCTTACCGATTTTTTCTCCGGAAAGAAACGCTACAACGTACATCACTGTTCCCGGAATCATATCTGTTATGAGTTGCAAATCAGCTTCGCCTAGCATCCTTTCACGTACAAAAATCGCCGTAAGAATCCCCGCGAGGCAGATGTATCCGTTTATCCTCTTAGTTCGTATATCCCTAATCGTGCAGGGAATTAAGACTGCTGCCATCAATATCCACTGCCACATCTCAAGTTTGCCGAAAATCATTCGCAATAAAAGCATTTTCTTTTGCCTCCAATCTCACTTTTGGGAATCTTGAATACATTCAGTTTCAGTTCCGGACAGTCGCGTAATGTATGATATCTGTTCCCGTAGGGTGTTATAAGAACCGTTCCGTGACTCGCTTTCTTTCCGCATTTTTCACAGGCATAATATCTGGCTCCGTCATTGCTCCTGTATTCATCCAGTTTGTCAAAAGAAACCTCTTCTATAGTTGTCTTAAGAGCGGTACATCCGAGGGATGTGTGATACACCTTCGAACCCTTGGTGACATAGACCATCTCCGTATCGGTCTCCGGAGGTGTGTAGCCCGTAAACTTCTTCGAGTAAAATCTGTTATGAAGCCTGATTCCTTTGTAGCCCGGTATTCTTACAGGCGGCTGTATCTGATACTCCGCCCACATATCCACGCAGTCCGAAACACCCATAATATTGATTCCGCAGAACACATCTTCCATAAATGTGTAAGCATAACTATTTTTAATTCTCATCATCAGATCGCCTTCCGTAATAATGTCTTCACATATATCCGACAAAGCCAATCCCGCGTCTTCATCGCCTTCTAAGGCATCGTACACGTATGAATTCTCCACATAACTTGCTCCCACATCGTTAAGTATTGCTCCGATTTCACTGTGAATTCCGAAGATTCTTATAAGCCATATCAGACACATGGCCAAAGAAAACGCTATCGGCATAACAAGCAGCGCTTCAACCGTCGCAGAACCTTTTTGTTCTTTCATATTTTTACAGGGAGTAACGGCGACATCCTTCCCGGGTAGATGGTTTTTTCCGGGAGATACTTATACCTTTCTGCATATTAATATTCAAATTGGGGAAGGACATCGCTGTTACCCCCTACTCCACATCGTATTGTCTTTTTAGTGTGTATCCGTATCCGTACTCACTTTCCAAATAAGCCGTCACTGCCCATTTATCAAAGCAATAATCCAGCCTGAATCGCTCATTATCCGTCCACTTTCGTACGTTTAACTCGCATATGTCGCAGAACCGTTTGGTAAGAGTCTTTGAATCCGTCAAATCTATGAATATCCTCAAATAATCCTTGTAGGCCAATCCGCTATCGTATTCTTCTTCCTTACCGATTTTGAAGATATCCCTTAATGTAGTTCTCCATTCGTCATGAGTCTTGATTAACGGTACCTTTCCGCCATTTAAAAGGGTCTTTACATCTTTAACGCTCTCGGCAAAACTCCATATACTCACAATCGCCGCTTCAAGCGCAGGCGCAAGTTCCGGTTGTAATACTGCTGCCGTTGCCACTTCCGCAAAGCTTCTCACCGCATCGATTCTTTCTTCGTCCTTATATAGCGAAGCCATATTCATAGCTTCTCTGGTAAGAAGAAGTCTATTCACCACAGCTTCCAGATTGTGAGAATCCGTTTTTTTACCGGCTATGAGATATTCGGTCTCATAACTCAAAACGGTATCTTTTTTGTCATTTAAATAATTATTTGTGTAATTAATCAGATATTCTTTGAAAAAAAGATTGTCCGCTAAATCGAACTCTTTATCATTCTTTGAATTGCCCTTGTTAAGCGCTCTTCCGCTTACCAAACGCGTTCCGTCAATACTTGTTCCCGATATATTGTTTACATCTTTGCATACAAGCCTCAGAGTACTTAAGAGTGATACTTCTTTTTCCTCAGTGAGCATGCTCCCATAAGCATCCTGCCACTCCTCAAAAACAGTACTTTCGAGTACTTCTTCCGCTATTTCTTCCCTGTCCGAAACTACATCAAATGTCGCTTCGTATGTGGCGGTCGATTCATATAATGACTCTATGTAGCCCACCGCGTACTTATGCTTCATAAAGTTTACGGCCTGCGCCCTTATTGCAGCGCCGTCATTATCTGTCGCAAGTCTAATCTCATCAGTTTCCGCATAATATGCCTCAAGCTTTAATAAATCCCTTCCCCCAAGGAAGGGGACTCCTCCCTCGTCGAAGTTCTCGTTAAGATATCCGACGTAATGCTCCTCCGGCAAAATAAAAGAATCCGTTTCATATCCGTAAGTGGCATCCACAAATATCAAATTGTATTCCTGCCACAATTCTTTCTGATATTCACCAAAAACCGATCTGAGTGACACCTCGGCCGCTTCCTTGGCTCTCGCTCTTATGGCACTTTCTCTCGCCCCATACATTAAGCCGATAAACAGCGATAAGCAAAGGTAGATTGCAATTGAGAAGAAAACCGTTACATACCCCTTTTTCACAGTTTGTCAGTCTGCTCGGTAATCTTTTCAAAAAGTGAATTTACGATTTTTGTAATCTGCGCTTTAAAGATGACTACAAGCGCCACCAACACAACGAAAAATTTTACATATTTTTGTATATCCTTTTATTTATGCGCTGTTTACTGTATTTACACTGTATATTAAGTTATAAAAAAAGCTCTCAGAGTTTTTTATTTCTCTAAGAGCCAACCTTTATCTTTGCCTATGCTACGTATTTCTTTCATTTTTAACAAATGACTATACGCTTGGTTCATTTTTTTATTTACATATTGCTTTCTCTTGCCGAGAAGTTCCGCTACCTCAGTCTGTTTCTTGCCTTCAAAATACACCATTTTCAAAACGTCTTGTTCGTCTTGCGGAAGCCGTTGAATCATTTTTCGTAATGCTATGTGTGCCTCTGCTTTAGTTCGTTTTTCTTCTTTGGCGAAAAATACTTCTTCAGGAGAATCTATTTCTACTCGATAGTCGACCATTCCGATAAACGCTTCTTCTGTCGTATCATTATTATCTATAGGTGCGTCTATACTTGATATAGCAAGAGCCTGTTTACCTGCCCGTATATCTTTAAGTCGCTCCGGGCTGACGACAAACCGCTTATTCATTTCGATTAGAATAAATTTGTCCGAAGGCATTGAGCCGTTATGTGCTTCCTTGTATGTTTCTACGATTTCGTCGTGTAGTTTAATTAATGCTTGCAATCTAACCGGTATTTTTATCAGCTTATTTTCCCGTACATAATCTCGTAGAGCAAACTCCATTGCATTAAACTTAGCCCATGATGCAAAGCTGGTTCCCTTGCTGGGATTATAAGTATAAATCGCTTCGTTAAATGCAATCATGGCTACGCTGTCCATATCTTCTCTATCTGCCTGACACTTGGCATATTTATTCTTATACGCTAAGGAAGTTTCGTAAATTAACCCTGTATTTTGATCAAAGATTTTTTTAGTTAGTTCTTCGACCCGATTTGTGTCACCAGCAGCCCTTGACTGCTGAATTTCATAGACTAACGTTTCGTTCGATTCCACGCACATTCCTCCAATATTTTTCTAACGACCCATAAGTAATAGCCTTCATTACTACTCTGCTCCCTTATGCATTTTTAATTAGAAAAAGATTGATAAGAATGCAAATCTCCTGTATAATCAAGGGTGCGAATCGATGAGTATCAGGAAACTTATTCTTATCACGGCTGTAGACAAGTCTACAGCCTTTTTCTTTTTTGACTACTTTATTGTTTCGTAATATGTTCCGCCAAGAGCGATCTCATACCCCAATTCTTTCCACTCTTCCTTAGTAAAAAAAGTTCCAATATCTCCAGGGCAGTTCCTTATTATTACATCTTCGTAACCGTTTTTGTTTTTATACTCCTCGAGTGCCCTAAGAATCTTAGAAAGCCTTTCAGTATCTTTTATAGAAAACCTCACCTGCGTTTCGGACTGCGACCCGACGCTCCATAACAACATGTTATGCAAGTTACCAACGGTACCAAGACTTACCCCATTGGCTGTCAACTCCATATAGTTTGCATCTGTTACATTATTTATCTGTATGTTTAGTGCCATATAACCTAACCCTCCTTCACATTTTTAGCAAATTCGTTGAGAGCTTTAACAAGACTTATTCTCGTCTCGGCAGTATCTTCCCAAGTCTGGATACGCGCCATCCCTGTCAACAGTCGATATGTATAAGTCCAATTAAAAAGCATATCCCAGTTATTGATGATCATCATATAAATGAACGTTAATGAATCGTCTGTTATTTCATCGCTTTCATGGATACGTTTTAATTCCTTGATATCAACCTCAAGCTTAACTTTTCTGTCTGCTTCCGAAACGGTCTCACCAACGATTGCATTTTTTAACATTTCAATTCGCTCTATTACATATCCAAGCTGACTATGAAAATAAGGAATTTCATTTTCGTTAATATCTTTGGTCTGATTCCTGTATAAATACTTATTCTTATAAGCGTATTCCACAAGAGGTTTTCCGGCATCATTTCGGGCGTTACCGTCGATTCCGGCAGCTATATAAGAAAATACCGATGTCATTGTGCCTTCAATATCGCTAATCGGTTTTTCTTTGTCATCTTTTATGTACATCATTTGTATCCAACGAGATACCGTCTCATTTGCGGGCAAAAAATCCTTGAGGATATGTTGTTCTATGAGATAGGATGTTGAACGTTTTGTCGCTTCCGCTTCATCTTCCAACAGTCCTTCAATTATTGTTTTTGAGTTCTTATCACTAAAATAAAACACTTTCTGTATTCTTTTTTCAGCCATTTATATTACCTCCTTATAAGCCTATTATATTCAGGTTACTAACACATGTCAATACCTTTACTAACATTTTACTAACATAATGATTTTAGTAATATAGAGCCTGTGGTTTCTCGCCTACAGGCTCTCCATAAAGCTCAGTGCCCTTTCCATAATTTCATCATCTTTTATAGAATCGTTAGGCTCTTCTGTGCTACTTAATACCTGCTTATTCTGTTTAATTCTTTGCGCTATCAAATCTGCAAGCCTATCAATATCTATATCCGAATGAGGTCTCCCCCTCTGCGTATAGCTATTGATTGCATCGATAATAAATTCACGTGCATTATTGAATCCGTATTCTTTATGGCACTTTAACTTTTCATAAGCCTCCATGTCTGATTTTGAGTCAGTATAAAAACGGACTGTTTTCTGTTTCATCGACTTAGCCCACCTTATATTTGTGTCTCATGATTTCCTCATAACCTTTGGCATTGATAAATACATCATCAATAGCCGTAATGTTAGTTTGCGACTCCTTTAAGAAGTTCCTTATTATGGTGGCACCTCCGCCAATAAAAACAAAATGTGTCAATGTCATGTTAAATTTAAGGCTTCTCAAATTGTTCATGATCTCTTCAACATAACTGTAAAGACCATCCCGAATCACTCGCAAATATTCTTTGTTTATACTGCTTTCACCACGAATCATTACTTCTTTGATTATAGCCTCGTCAGCTTCTTCACCAAACTTCTGCCGGAGCGCTTCGTTTATATCATTCATCGCTGTAATAGTTCCCAGCGATAGCGACTTACATCTCGCCAAGTCCGGTTGACCTTCTGTTAATGGAAGTATATCCATTGTCCAGCTTCCTATATCTACAACTACCGCAGATGTTCCAAATGTATTTAGTTTGCTTACTACTCCAGCATATCCCTGAGGAAACACATCAACGCTGACTATATTAATACTATAACGTTTACCCTCATATTTGTAATTTAGCCTCCTATTCCGGAGCATGTAATCAAGATAGTCCTGCTTCTCTGCTCCCATCCGTGTCAATGGAAGCCCTACTCCCAATCGGATATCTGCTTTGCTTCTACCAAGTTTTTTTAGTTCTTCTGCAATTATCGCCTCTGTCAATATTAAGGTGTTCTCATTCTCAGTCTTCGATTTCTGTATGTCCATCTTAGAACTGCCAACCGCATAATACTTCCCCTTATACTCAACAGTCTTTGTATCTATCGGAGGTTTACTTGGCAATTTCTTGATCCCCGACTGTATTAGCGTTTTGCTTCCTTTTGTATTACCGTATCCTATGTCAACTCCCATGATTATTTCATGCATCAGCTTTAGCCTCCTATAATCCTTTTATTATTGAAATTGCCTTTGAATCGGCTGCTTTCTTTAGCTTTACGATCTCCTTTTGAAGTTCAACAATCTGTTTATCCTTCTCCTGTAGTTTCTTTTCCAACAATTCGGCTTTACGTTCCAACGCCTTATCAATAGCAACCTTCTGAGGTGCTACAAATGATTTCCCTTCTTGCAGCCCCTGCGCTCTATCAAGTTCTGCCCTTACAGCTTCGTTATTGTAGAAGAACGCTCTTGAAAGACCCGTTCTTTTCACAAGTTCACATACTACAACTTGTTCGTCATTTTTTAGCATATCTTTAACACAGTTAATAGCAGTCTCAACTTTTTTCGCATTAGCTTCTTTGTTCTTTAATATCATCGTTTCTGTCTTGTTCATTTTCTTCCTCCCTGTTATGAAGTGACCTTTGTCAAGCAGGAAATCCTCAACAAACTTTCCACCTGATAATTGTCACATTTGTTATTGTCTGACAGCATCTGGAAAGAGCCAGTTTAACAGTCTCCGGCA
>Ga0129306_1001295_pt1 | contig 29210 bp, 24 predicted proteins | sample P827metagenome_FD_94438 | JGI IMG/M metagenome (GOLD analysis project Ga0129306, IMG submission 94438) | Capybara group fecal microbial communities from Wisconsin, USA - P827 metagenome | ecosystem: Host-associated > Mammals > Digestive system > Large intestine > Fecal | place: USA: Wisconsin...
ATAATTTTTTCAGATAATCCCAAGAGAGTTTCTGTTACCCCGGTATTTCATGGGATGAATAAGGTTTTCTTCGAAATGTTCGACCACAATAACAACAAGGTGATGAAAAGCAAATTCCTAATTAGCGGTCAGACGGAAGTGATAGATGATTTTGAATCATTTAAGGAGTACACCTTTAACTTCCATGAAAATACTAAGGAACTTATGCTTAGAAAAAATACTTTGCTTGGTACAAAAAAGCAGATTTTTTACGCAAGACAGGATTATATAGGAAAGATATTCAAAATTAAGGAAGTATATTTTAATCAGACAATCAGAGGTGAATTTTTAGAAAAGTCAATGCGCTTTTACAAGACTTATATAAAAATTACCGGAATTATAGATAACGATTTTGAGGCAGAAATCTTCATTATGACACAAAGAGGGGAAAGGTTTAAGCAAACCGCAATAAATCCTGTTCGTTTGGAACAATGCAGCGAGATACAGGATAATGAAATGGAAGCCTATATTATTAATAAGGAAGATGAATGTGGGTTGTTGATTGATTTTGAGAAGCGTGGAATCATGAATACACTTTATGATAGAAATGCACCGGATATATTCCTTTATTCAGTGAATGTGAAAGGCGAATAAACCATGAAAAAAATGAATCCAATTGAAAAATCTCTATACATTGAAAGTAGATACAAGGAATATCTTAAATCTTCATTTGAGTTTGGAAAAAGCAATTTACAAAAGTTGTTTATAGATCAATTAAAGAACGAAAGATTGTTCAAAGGCCCTTATGTTGATTTAAGCTTTCCTTTTGAAAGAGGGCATAGTATTAATCAACTGATTGAGGACGGAACAGTATGTGAGTCTTTTAGAAAACTTTCGGATATAGATTTTGACCGACCTTTATATACTCACCAGGAAGAAGCGATTCGGCTTATTAAGAAAGGTCGAAGTGCTATAGTCACAACGGGAACCGGATCAGGTAAAACAGAATGCTTCTTATATCCTATTTTGAATGATATTCTTTCTGATATCGAGAATGGAAATAATGAAGTGGGAATCAGGGCAATATTTCTATATCCAATGAATGCACTTGTTAATGATCAGGTGGATCGTATAAGAAGAATACTAAAAAACTGTCCTGATGTGACTTTTGGCTTTTTTACTGGTGATACTCCAGAGCATGCTTCGATGGCGGAGAGAAAGAAGTTTGAAGAACAAAATGGTGTGGATGTTTCTGAGAATGAAATACTGTCAAGAGAAGAAATAAGAGAACAACCTCCTCACCTTTTATTTACAAACTATTCTATGCTTGAATATCTTTTGATAAGACCTAATGATTATTCGATATTTATTCCTGAGCGACTGAATAGTTGGAAATATGTCGTATTAGATGAAGCGCATTCATATAGCGGTTCACTAGGAATTGAACTATCTATGCTCCTAAGGAGACTTACAGGTCTTGCGGTGAGAAAACCACAATTTATTCTCACAAGTGCGACGCTCGGGACGCAAGGTAAATCGGAAAATGATATTATTCATTTTGCGGCAAGTCTAACATCTTCTGAATACTCAGTGAATGATATTATTTTTTCAAAAAGAATCCCTTTAAATGGTAGTTCGGATTATAAGGTTGATGGTGAAGACTATGTAGAAATAAAAAAAGTAATAGAAAGAAACGGGGATATTACCGACATAGTTAAAAAGTATATTTCCATATCAACTTCCGATTCAAAGCGGTTGCTGTATGACCTTTTGGTGAAAGATGGGAATGTTCATGAACTTAGTAATTTGCTTCGTGGAGGAAGTAAAGATTTTATAACGCTTTATACATACTTCGAAGGAAACATGAAACAGGATGAGCTTGTTGCTCTTATTGATATTATTAACTGGGCTGAAAATAATGGCGTAGGACTGTTCGATCTGAAATATCATTCCTTTGTGCGTCCTCTTTCCGGAGCGTACATTACATACGGTCAGAATCCAAAGCTCAGTTTGACCAAAACGAATGAGATTGATGGGATGAAGGCATTCGAGGTTGGTAATTGTAGATACTGTAATTCCCCATATATTATTGGAAAGATACAAAAAAAAGAAGAAGATAACCTTAATTATCTTTTGCAGAACAAGGAAATAGATATCTATGAAAATTATGGTAATGAAGAGTTTGTTCAGATAGATTATTTCCTCCTTGAAAATGCCGTAAATGAAGAAGAGGTCGATAAGGATAGTATTGTGCCATATGAAGTGTGCTCAAAGTGTGGCGAAATACACGAAAAAGCAGATCTTAATGCTGTCAAATGTAAATGTGGTGAATCTTATAGATTTATTGTATATAAAGTTATTCAGAAAAAGAAAAAAGATGAGGATTTGATATATAACAACATCACCCAGTGTCCATGCTGCGGACATAAAGGAAGAACAGGTGTTGTTAAAGCATTAAACATAGGTAAAGATGAAGGAACAGCCCTTATAGCTCAGATTTTATATGAAGCTATAGATGAAGGTGAAGAGGAAAAGAAACAGGTTAAAAAGTTTTCTCTGAAGCTGATTCCTAAAGAGCCAGATATTCCGAAGGATAGGAAAGTAAAACAATATTTAGCTTTCTCTGATAGCAGACAACAAGCAAGTTTTGCTGCAGTTTTCTTCGACTCCAATCATGTTCGTATGTTGAGAAAAAGGTTAATATGGGAGGTTATCAAGGAGAATAATTATAAGAATCTTACAGTGGATGAACTGACGGCATTTTTAACAGAGAAGATAAAAACTTCAAGTCTGTTTGATAATAAAATGTCATCACACAAGAATGCGTGGGCTGCAACCCTTGTGGATCTTCTTAAGGTTGATGGAGCATATGATGGTGAAGGGTTGGGACTTTACTATTTTGATCTTGATATAGACTCTATAGTGGACGAATTTGATGATGAACAAATTGTTGAAGCGTTCTCGGGATGTAATATGACGAGAGATAAACTGAAAACTCTTATCCAGGTTGTGCTAGGAGTTTTTAAGACAACACCAGCAATCTCATATGTTAAGTCTACACTTACTCCTGAAGAAATAAGAGATGTTCTTGAATACAGAAGATTTAATAACTATGTGACTCTATCTGCACCAAAGAAGGGCAAGAAAGATTCAGAAGATAAGGCGTTTAATGGAATAAGGAGTTTTCTGCCTGTAGCTACCGAAACAAATATGATAGTCAGATATGTTATGAAAGCATTTGAATGCGATGTAGAATCCGCTATTAATGCACTTAAAATAGTTTTCAATAACATTCTTATACAAGCCAACGATTTTGGGGACAAGTTTTTAATTAAACATGATAAGAAGGAAGCATATCAGATAGATGCAAGCCATTATATAGTAAAGAATTATAAAACATCAAATTTTTACAGATGTTCAAAGTGTGGAAGACTTACTCCTTATAATATTAATAACAAATGCGTTCAGGATAGATGTACAGGAACTTTAACTGAAGTTGATCCTGATGTTGTTTTGGAAAATAATTACTATCGTCAGCAATATAAGAATAAGAAGATAGAAAGTATTGTCATAAAAGAGCATACGGCACAGTTGGATAGGAAAACTGCAAAGGATTATCAGAACGATTTTAAGAATAAAAAAATTAATATACTTAGCTGTTCGACCACATTTGAAATGGGTATAGATATTGGTGGTTTGGAGACTGTATTTATGAGAAATGTACCCCCGACACCAGCCAACTATGTCCAGAGAGCTGGTCGTGCAGGACGAAGAAAAGATAGTGCAGCATACATATTGACGTATTGTGGAACCGGTTCCCATGATTATACCTATTTTTCCGAACCCGAAAAAATGATATCAGGGGTAATTAATCCACCATATTTTAATGTTGTAAACAAAAAAATAATTGTGAGACATCTGATGGCAACTTGTCTTGGATATTTCTTTAGAAAGTATCCGGAATATTTTAAGACTATTGAATCGCTTGTAATCAGTGGCGGAGGTATCGATAAATTCAATAATTACATGAATACCCATCCTGCCGATCTTGATGAATATATCAGCAAGAAGATATTGCCTGAATCAGTATATGATAATTATCGTCATTTTAAATGGTTCGATGAAATGGGTGGAAGTGATGAGAAAATGACATATTTTGCTGAATCAATTCTTGGTATTCTCAAGGAATTTGAAATGGCAAAAGAAGAGGCACGTAAGCTACAGGATGCTGGTGATGAGCAAGCAAGTTTTAATGTGACTTATTACATGAAACAAATTTCTGCGCTAAAAAATGAGGATGTTATCAGCTCGCTCTCGAAATATTGTGTTATTCCAAAGTACGGATTTCCAGTTGATTCTGTTGAGTTGCAAATATATGAAAATGGAGTTCCGCAGACAAAATATGATATTAATCGAGATTTAAAGATTGCTATTTCTGAATATGCACCAGATTCTGAAATTATAGTTGATAAGAATAAATATACATCAAAGTATATAACCTTGAAGAAACAGTCAGAGTATCCAAAGAATTGGTTTGTTACATGTCCTACATGTAAAAAAATCAATGTATTCCTGAGTAAAGGGGATAATAAAAACTGTAAATATTGCGGTCAATCCGTTTCAACAAGTATTGCCGAGTATTATATTGAACCTGTCAATGGATTTAAGAGTGGGCAAACAAAAGAAAGCACAACAATGAAGCCCAAAAGGTCATACGCCGGAGAAGTGTCCTATGTAGGAAATGGTAAGACAGATGAGCTGAGGCTTGTAATAGGAAATGTTATGGGAGTTGAGACAAGCAGTGATGATGAACTTCTTGTTATGAATAAATCTGGCTTCTATATGTGTCCGGTATGTGGTTATAGCGATATTGTAAAAAAGGGATTTTGTGCGCCACAGACAATCAAAAAGCATAGAAATTTTAAACAGTATGAATGTAATCATGATGAGCTTGAATACCTTAGATTGGGTCACAGATTCCAAACTGATGTAGCTAGGTTTACTATTCCTATGCTTGATTCCTCAAACAAAATTGGGTATCCACAGGCTTTATCATTCCTTTATGCATTTCTTGAAGGAGTCAGTCTTGCGCTCGACATAGAAAGAACTGATATAGATGGTGTTCTTGAACTCAATCTTGAATGGCAGAGTTATGATATTTTGTTGTATGACAATGTTCCAGGTGGCGCAGGGCATGTGAAGAGGCTTTTAAATAAAAATGCCATTGTTAGTGCGCTGAAAGCTGCTTTGAACAGGGTTAGCAAAGAGTGCTGTGATCCCAATACATCCTGCTATAATTGTTTGAGAAATTATTATAACCAGTCGTATCATAATAAGTTACAACGAAAACTAGCGATTGATATTATTAAAAGACTACTGTTTGAAATTAACAATGGATCTGAAGAGTATCAAAATGAGAGATGGCATTATAAAAATGATGTTAAGAATGTAAAAAAATGTATGAAACTAACGCTTGGAGCTGATGGAAGAAATCCTGGCAATGAGAGTGCGGAGGAAATATGGAACGATCTTCTCGATGATTGTTATGATGATAACGAGACAGAATTAATAACAATGGTTAAAGAACATAGTCCAGAGATTATCTCAAGACCGTTTTACAACAAGACAGTTAAAATTGAAGAGACGGGAGAAACATTTGTAGCTAATCTTGTTTGGGAAGATAAAAAAGTAATGCTGTTCCTTAATGAAGCTTATGATGATTATCTCATAGCTGAGAAAACAGGTTGGGATGTATTCTGTACCAAGACGGGCTTTGATTATATGGAATTGATAGAAAAGGTTGGTGAATAAAATGGCTAGAATGATACCGGATGTTCCCAAGGAGTTTGATCCGAGAAGTCAGGAAGGACTAATGTTTGAGGAGTTAAATAAGTTACCAGGGGAATACTATGTCTTTCATTCTTTTTCGATAGTCACAGTAAAGAATTCTACTATAGCCGAGAATGAAACGGATTTTGTGATTTTTAATCCTAAAAAGGGGATAATTTGTCTTGAAGCAAAGGCTGGACAGGTTGAGTATTCAGATGGAAGTTGGAAATACGGTAGTGGAATAAAGATGAAGAAAGATGGTCCGTATAATCAGGCTAGCTCCAATAAATGGAAATTGAAGGATTATATGATTGATCATGGGCTGCAGTATGAATTCGAACATTGCAAAATGCTTCATGCAGTATGGTTTCCAGATGTTCCAATGAGTTATCTTAAAGGCATGAATCTTCCACCGGAGGCTGATTTGAGTATTACACTTACATCGGATTCGTTTGGGCATATAGAGGAAGAGATTGAAAAGATTTTTTCGATTGAGGTATCTGCGAAAGTTCAGACTTCTCTTTCAGAAAAAGATACAAATAGAATTCTGGATAGGGTGCTTGCTCCCACATTTCATCTTATATCTTTACAGGAAGTAGAAATTGAGCGAAATAAAAATGTTTTTAAGAGAATGCTTAATGAACAGATCGCTTTACTGAATTATCTGGAGGAGCAAAACAATGCCATTATTAATGGACTGGCAGGAACAGGAAAAACCGTAATGGCTGTGAAGAAAGCCTCGTTGCATTCGGATAAAAATGAAGATGTTCTATTTCTTTGCTACAACGTGTTTTTGAAGGAACATTTGAAAAAGAGCTATCCCTATCCGCATGTGCATTATTATACAATAGATGGTCTTGCATGTAAGTTGTGTGATATAGGCAAACCAGATTATGATCTACTTAAGAAGAAGCTTATTGACATGTTTTTGGAGAACTGTTTTCCATATCAACATGTAATAATTGATGAAGGTCAGGACTTTGGTAGATTGGACTTAGAAGAGGAAATTATAGAGTTACTGAAAGAAAATGCAATTGAAAATGAAACTCACAATGGATCTTTTTATTTGTTTTATGATAAAAACCAGATGGTACAATCCGATAGGATTCCTAAGTATATAACAGAATCAGATTGTAAGTTGACATTATACAGAAACTGTAGAAACACAGAGAACATAGCATTAACATCCTTAAGGTTATTAGGCTCAGATAAATCTCCCAAGTTATATAATGATGCAGTTCTTGGTGATATTCCGGAGATGGTATTTTGTAATGGAACAGATGAAACTGTAAGTGCTCTCAATCATGAGATAGATAAGTTTATAGAAATGGGATACACAGGTATAACTGTTCTTACCTGTAAAACGGAAGAAGATAGCATTATTTCGACTTGTTGTTCTGATTCCAAGTATAACTATAAGCGGGGACATGTCAGATTCACAACATGTCGGAAATTTAAAGGGCTTGAATCTGATGTAATTATTGTTGTGGATATGGACAAGGCTATATTTGAAAGTGATCTTGGTGAACAGCTTATGTATGTTGGAACTTCAAGAGCAAGGTATAAACTAAGTTGTATTGTAAATATGACGGAAGATGAATGCTATCAATTTATGGAGAATAAAAATATTAAGCATAACCGTAATACTCTGAAATCTTTTGCTACTGCATTTAATTCAAAGATTATTCGTGATGAGTAAATGTATATTATTGTTATATGGAGGTTTGACTTGGAAAATATTGTATATACATAGTGTTTTAGTGGACACAACTCAAGACCTAAGCAGGTATGATGTATTAATTTATTAAATATATAGATATAGGTGCTGAAACTTTAGCTGAGTATTATCGAACATATATGTATTTGATTGGATATTTCCATGTATAGAATTAGGTGAATTTGTGAATTTATTATTTATATGTAGTTAGAATAAGCGACGCAATTTAATAGTTGAAAAGCTAGATGGAGGTGTTAAAGGTCATAATGTTAAATCTTCCAGTATTGAGAAAAAGACACGTTTTAAGACTTCGAGGCTTTTTGGTTGGGTAGCTTTTTTCGAGATATATCATTTAGACATTACAAGAAGTACTCTAAAGAAGTAGGTGGTATGATGAGTTGATATTGTATGAAGATGATAATATTTACTTGGTTAAGAAAAGAAGGATAATTTGCTCATCTAATGATGGCATAATTTATTATGTTGAAGTTATGAATAATTATATGTTTTCAAATATCTGCTGCGACTTGTGCTGTTTTGTGGCTCTCGGAGACGTATAATAAATCTGGAGATAATATATATAGAAAGACTTATCAAGAAATAAAAGAGAGTATATAAGGGGTTTTTTGTTGTGATGATTAGAATGTATAATTGCTATTTTGGAGATTGTTTTAATATTGAAAATCTAAATGAAAACAACCTTCTTGTTGATTGTGGAATACATAGTATTTGTCAAAATATAAATGTTCGTAATCAAAGGTTTAAGGATATATATTGTGATATAAATAATAGCACAATGGACTTTCTTTTGAGTCATTATCATGAGGATCATTATAATGGAATCGAATATATGAGTAATAATTGGAATTATAAATTCGAAAAGGTATATATACCTGATATTTGGGATATTAATGGTAGTATTGACGCCATATCCTTACATTTATTAAGCGGTATCTTAGATAAAAGTATATTACATAAAGGTACAACTATACTTACATTTTTAAAAGCTTTATGTAAAGATGATGGAGAGGTAATATTTGTAAGAAGAGGGTCAAAAATTCAAGATAAATATGTGGCTTTATGGCCAAGCGAAAAGTTTATAAAAGATAAAGCTGATAAATTGTTAAGAAAAATGATTGATGATGAAGATTTAAGTGATAATGATATAAGTCAATTATCTTATTATTCTACAGAACTTCAAACCATAGTATTGGGTATTCGTTCAAATGATATTGAAAGAAGTGTCCTTTTAGAAAGAATAAATTTGTTGGAAGAAGATATTTCAGAATCGTTTGAGCATTTTATCGATAAGGGTGTTAAACCAAGTACATTATTTAATTTAAAAGATTTTGGGAATAATATTAGTATTGTTTTTCAAAATAATGAGGATACTGCAGATGATAATATTTTATTTACAGGAGATTTTGGAAGTCTTAAAAAGCAGTGGGATAAAATAGAATGTAATTTTGATGGAAAAAAAGATTGTAAAATGCATCCGCTTTATCATGTGATTAAAATTGGACATCATGGTACGAGAGCATATTATCATTCTTTTGTTGGAAGAATAAACAATGATAGTGTATTGTTGATACCAAATGATGGAGGTAAAAAAGGATGGAATATTTGTTCTGATTATTCATTGAACGCTTTATCTACTGGTGCTCAGGTAATATGTGCTACAAATAATACTTGTGAAGCAAAAAATAATAATAGAGGATGCTGTAGTTGCACAAATTGTGCAATTATAGAGCCTAACATATATTTTGATGTCATATAATTATGTTATTTTGTAAGATGTTTATTACTGTTTTATAGGAATCAAAATGATGAATATTTTATTTGTATGCAGCCAAAATAAGCGACGCAGCTTAACGGCAGAGAAGATATTTGATGGAGTTAACGGACATTGTGTTAGATCTGCCGGTACTGAGAAGAACTCCAGGATTAAAGTGACTCCTGGACTTCTTGGATGGGCGGATTTGATATTTTGCTTCGAGAAGAAACATTTGAGGAGACTTCGTGAGAAGTACTCCGAGGAAGTAAGTGGAAAGCAGATTGTAACACTGAATATCCCTGATGACTTTGAATATATGGACGAGGAGTTGCAGGATATATTACATAGTTACGTGGATGAGTATATATGAACGAGATGAATAAACTAGACGGAATCAAGCACTTTGCAGTCCTCGATACTGAGACTACCTGGACGGATGAGGTGATGTCTATCGGTATCGTCATTGCAGACGTGGAGACTAAGAGAGAGATTAGATCGGAGTATTATATCATTTCACCTGAATATGAGAGTGGTGGAATGTTTTCGAATACCCTCTTTGATACACCGAAGAAGAAGACTAAGGTGCTGTCGCGTGAGGAAGCGATAGAGGGTATAGAGAGCGTGCTGGATGAAGAGGCGGTTAGTACTATATTTGCTTATAATGCCTCATTTGATTATCGTCATTTGCCTGAACTTGCGTCCTACACGTGGGTGGACATCATGAAGATAGCTGCCTATAAGCAGTACAACCGCGCTATCACTGATGACATGGAGTGTTGCCTGTCGGGGAGACTGAAGAGGGGCTATGGAGTGGAACAGATTTTGGGAATGCTGAAACCTAGATATCGGGAAACACATAATGCATATTTTGATGCTATAGATGAATTAGAAATAGTTAAGCTACTTGAGCTCGACATAGATGTGTATGAGAATGCTATCCTGAACTAGGCTAAAGCATTTTGGGGATAAATATGAAGGTGATTCGATACGGAAATGAGAAATCAGAGAATATCCTTATTCAGATGATTGGAATGCATGAGATTCCATTTCTCGAAAATGAGGTTAAGCTAATTCGGGAGTATAGTGGCACGGAGGATTTCCAGCTGCACGCGGTGAAGGTGGACGATTGGAACCGCGAACTGTCGCCGTGGGTGGCTCCGGCTGCTTTTGGCGATGAGGATTTCGGCGGCCAGGGGTGGACGACGCTTAAGTCGCTGCTGGATTATATTGAAAATGAGATCTACGGGGAGCGAGAGGAGTATTATCCGCATTTGCATCTGGGAGGGTACTCGTTGGCGGGGCTCTTTGCGCTGTGGGCGTCGTACCAGACGCATAAGTTCGAGGGCGTTGCGGCGGTATCTCCCTCAGTTTGGTATCCAAAGTTCGAAGATTACATTTCATCAAATGACATAATGGCGTCGCGGGTGTACCTCTGCCTCGGCAAGAAAGAAGCGGCGACCCGAAATGAGATGATGTCCCAGGTGGCGGACATAATCCAGCGAGTGCGCGACGAGCTTGAATCCGAGATTAAAGTGACGTTGGAGTGGAATGAAGGAAATCATTTCAAGGATCCAGACGTCAGGATGGCGAAAGGATTCGCCTGGGTCCTAAATGAACTATGAAATTTTATATATCATTTGAGGACGGATAGTTATGCAAACCATATATACGGTCAAGGCATGACACTAACATAGATTTTCTATTTTTCTCATTTAGACAATTAATGCGGACAAGATTTATAGATTCAGCGTGTTTTTTGATGCACATTTTTGATATCATCTCGTTGATGATAACTTATCAGCGTGCGTTGGTTAGCTGCATGCGATAAATTAGCTTCATTTCTAATTAACTGTTTTTATTGATACGTGACACGCGAAAGGAGACATGAAATGGGCAAAAATGATCGTTTTAAGAAGGTTTATTCACAGGGCACAGTTAATTCAACTCAGATCTGGGTTGACAAGGAAACTGGCGTAAATTATCTATATCATGAGGACGGATATTCAGGCGGCCTAACTCCACTGCTAGATAGAGAGGGAAAGCCAATTGTTACCCCAATCATCGAGAAATAAAATACCGAATAAACAATCTCAAATAAATATTCTCGAGTAAATAATATCAAATAGTTGAAAAGAGCTTTATTCAAAACTGAGTAAAGCTCTTTTTTGTTGCTTTAAAGGGCTTCATTGTTGCCATTTTGTTGCGCTTTTGTTACCCATACCTGGAGTATAATCATATAAAATGAGTCAACAGTTACGTCGGACGTGCGAAGTGACTCATTTTCAAAAACAAGGAGGATATCATGAGCAGATTAAAGGAACTTAGAGGTTACATCAACGAAGAGCTGTATAAGATGGAAGATATCGATGAGCGTACCGCCGCAATAACACATCTAAATGGTGTCGCTCTAGCTGCTACAATTCTAGCTAAGAAGCGTGGCTTTGATCCTGAAGTTGCTACGATGGCGGGTGTGCTTCACGACCTGCACGCATACAAGACTGGTTCATACGAAGAGCATGAGCATAAAGGTTCAGAGCTAGCTCGCCAGATACTCGAAGAACTCCAGCTTACAAATCCTGATGAAACAGAAATGATATGCTCAGCCATATACCATCATGGCGATAAGTTTATAGTTGATAGTCCGTTCGATGAACTATTAAAAGATGCGGATGTAATATCCCATACATTAAATGATCCAACAAAGGATATTAAGGAAAAAGAGCAGAAGAGATACGGTGCTCTTTGTGCAGAGTTTGGGTTGTATTAAGTATTTATATGTAATATCAATTGTATTCTTGAATAATTTAGTTAAATCATTTGACTAAACATCCGCAAAACTTCATAAAAAGCGGACAATTAGGAACATAACTATAGTACTAATTATTTAGATTGAGTATAGGAGATACCATTATGATGAGTATGACTCATATTTCAATTGGTTTAGCTACAACTCTTGCTATTACTAGACCAGATAAGTTTCAAGATTATTTACCTGTAATAGCAGGTGCAGCCATTGGAAGTATAATATGTGATTTTGATTGTAGATCAACTGATGAAATGAAGGATGCGCTTTATGGAAGAATAGTAGCTTTATCATTATTCGTAGTTTCAATTGTTATTGATCTTATAGTTAGAGGTAAAGTGTTTAATTCTTTGTTTCAGCATAATGTTAAGCTTATTCTAGTTGGATTGGTGATATTTATAATTACAAGCATTTTTGCTATCTTTTCTGAACATAGATCTTTTTCACATTCCTTGTTAGCTCTTGTTCTTTATGTAGGGGCTCTATTATGTATTAGTATTCCGTTAGTTATTCCTTTCTTGATAGGATATATATCGCATATTTTACTAGATATAATGAATAAAAAGCCTGTTATGTTTTTATTTCCTTCAGATAAAGGTTTTTGCTTAAATTGGTTTTATGCTGGAAAGACAGCTAATAAGGTTTTCCTTGTATTTGGTTGTATAGGGTTATTGTCTGTAATAGTATTCAATATTCTTTACTAATATGAAAGATTCAATAAATATGTTATTCACTCTTTTTTGAACAGAGTTTATATAACAAAACGATTATAATTTTAAGAAGAAAGGCTACGTTATGAAGAAAAATAGAATGATATTTTATAAAATTATTCAATTAGTATTAGCAATTGTAATCTTATTTTCAATTGATATTAATGGAGAAGCTAAGGAGGGTGAGTCTAAAGACAATGAAGGCATAGAAGGCTATTACATCGAATTATCTGAGAAAAGTGATTATAGTACTGAGAAAAATGATACGCGTGATACTTTTTTGGATGGAAAACAATTAGGAGATATTTCTATAAGTGGCAGTTTCAAGAAAATAGATGATGTTAATGGTTTTCCTTCATATGAAATCAAGGAAGATAATATTGAATTTATGTATAAATTACAAAATAACTATACTAATATTTCAAGTGGTTCTTGGTATATCACATCTGATAAAGAGAAAAAAGTCGATGGAATTGATATGGGAGATAAAATTGGTAAGGGAGGTTTGATAATTCAATCTTCTTTAGATGGAACAAACTGGACTACAATCGATAAAAAAACTGATTTAGTAAATATAGATTTGAACAATGAATTATACACTACAAAGGATATTCAGCAGGTTAATGGATGTTATTTTAGAATTATAATAGCCTATAAATTACAAAAACAATTAGCTGATAAAAAGGTTTTATTTGTTAATGTTGATAATTACGAATACAAGAGAGTTATTGAATTATATGAGTTTTATTTGATCAATTCGTCTGAAAACAAATCAAATGCTGTCTCCCCTGATGATACACCTAAAAAAGAATTAGGTAGTAAAACTAAAAAGAAAAAGGATAATGGGTTTTCTGGGTCGGAAATAATAGATAGTAAAGATCCTCATTATGGGTGGGATATAGGAACATTTTTTGTAAATGGTTATACGCAGGAAATGAAGAATGATGAAAATGATCCTGTTTTCCTTAAGAAAGTTGGAGATAAAGTGACTTTATGGTTTTCTCTTAAGCAGGATATTAAAAAATTAAATGAAAAAGATAACCTTAGTATAGCATCGGATAAAAATGCGTCTGATAAATATTTTGAAACAGCAGTGACAAACTTTAAGAGAGGCACTTTGATTATTCGTTTTACTGATTTTGAAGGAAAAAAGCATGATCCAATTATATATACCGATTATTTAGCTGCTTGTGCAAGTACAACTGCTGAAACTCGTGTCGAATTATTTGAGGAAGGTGATTATGAAGTTGCTTTAGATTATGAAATTAAAGACGATAAAGGTGTTGATTCATATTCGGATTACCAAATATTTTTTAAGTTTTCTGTAAGAAATGGTAACAGTATGGTGTTTCCATTTGATGTTAAAACGGAGAGTGAGTTAAGAAATAAAGATATTACAGAAAATGGATTTAAAATTGATCTAGCAAAATCAAAATACTTGAAGATAAATGTAAAAAGAACTGCCATTATACGAAGCGGCAAAACCATTAAAGAAGATGTAAGATATGATGCACCTGCAAAAGATGGAGAAGAGTATATAGATGATGGTGAATATACAATAACTGTGAAAAATACATATACAGGAGAGGAAAATACAAAAATAATATATGTTGGTTCAGATAATGTATTAAAAGCATTATCGAAGAATAATTTATCAGCGAGTGAGTTGGAAGTCAAACTTAAACAGGGATATGTAATATCAGAAGATGGCGGATTAAGTGTACCATAATACAATATTGTTGGGGGTGCTTTTATGAAAAAAATAATAGCTGCTATATGCATATGTCTTTTAGTTTTTTCGGGATGTACATATGGAATAACTAATGAATCAAACGAATCAAATGAATTAAATAATTCTGTCGAAGCGAATACGGTTGAGGCTTTGATAGAGTCCTCTACGGATGCTGAAATAGAAGAAGAAACTGAAGATTATTCTCAATATTTGCCTACAGGTGAACCAGACTTTAGTGAGATAAACTTAAGTGATGGGAGATTGACAGAATATTTAGAAGATTCAATAATGGCCGGTCTTGAAGAAGATTTCGGTGATGATAATTACATTATAAAAGAATTAGAAATGAAATATATTTCTAAAGAATATATAGATGAAGTTGAGTTTAATTCCAAAGAAAATGTATGGTTTGGATATACCCTTTCGGAATTAGCGGAAAAGTTTAAAGATACGCCATATGTCTTTTCATTAAGTGATGATGGAGAAACTATTGTAAAACCTTTAGAAGGTTATGATGATACATATGAGAAGGTGTTGAAAAATGTAGCTATTGGTACAGGGGTAATACTAATATGTGTAACTGTTTCTGCAGTATCTGCTGCTGTTGGAGCAGAACCTGTTAGCGTAGTTTTTGCAGCGTCTGCAAAATCAGCGACAACTATGGCTATATCAAACGGTGCGATTAGTGCAATCATTACTGGAATAGTTAAAGGTGTGTCCTCTGGTGACGTTGATGAATCAATTGCTGAGGCAGCTTTAGCGGGAAGTGAAGCATTTAAATGGGGAGCTATATCTGGAGCTATTTTAGGTGGTGTATCAGAGGCTTATACTATTACTTCTAATTCGGCTGCTGAATCTACAAACTCAGTTTATAAGTTGGCTTCAGAGGCTGAAGAAAGAGCGGTTGCAACGTATGGTGGTGAAGGTCAAGTAACATATTTAAATGGTAAAGTAGTTGAGTATGGAACAACTGGTGCAACACGTCCGGATGTTGTTGTTCATAATGGAAAACTTCTTGAGGCTATAGAAGTGAAGTCATATGATTTGAATAGTAAACAATGTGTTGATAGTTTAAAGTACACATTAAAACGGCAAGTGGCTGATAGAATAGAAAATCTTCCTAGTGGTTCAACACAAAGAATTGTACTAGATGTTACAGGTAGGGATATAGCATTTGAAAGAGCGAATGCAGTTAAATTGAGTATTCAGGATGGATTAAGTGAAATATACCCTAATATTCCTATTGATATAGTTGGATATTAGTTTTAAGAATAGTTATTAAAAGGATAAAAATGCAAGATAATAAACTCGATAAAACTGATATTATTTTCTCGTGCTCTAGTGGCGTTTTAGCTTCTTCTTTAGACTTAATGCTTAATACTGAATTCGGAATAAAAACCGCTTTTGATATTGGTGACAAACAGGTGGAAGAATTGGTAAAGAAGCTTGCTAGAAAAGAAGAATTAAAGAGTTCCATTGGATCCTTAGAAAGAAAATATAAAAATAAAAGTGATAATTTCAAATTATTTGAGGATAGTGATAAGTTTGGTGGTTCTATACATCATCATTTGCAGGAATTTTCGCATCATCCTACACTTGTAGGATTATTGTGTTCTATATGTACTGAGTTTACAGGGACGGCATATGGAACGAGAAATGATGGTTCATTTTCAAAAGAGATTATTCCTAATTTTGTAAAAGATAAGTTTCCTGAGATTGTTTTTAAAGGCGCATTTAAATGGGCTATGCATTTAGCAAGTGATGTTGCAGGTTCTAGAGGTAGTACAAATGAAGGCGCAGGTATTCCAGGTCCTTTGCTTGCAACCATAAAAGAATTATCGTCTTTACCTATATTTAACCAAGATGATAAAACTAATAAACTATCTGAATTATGTGAGGATTTGTTTGATGGTTCTATTACTGAGGCTAAGTTTGATTTTAGAACAGAACTTGGACTTGTAAATATTGCGATTAATCAAGCGATATCTGTTTTATTATGCGAAGGTATTGTGTGTGCATTTTATTCAGTCAGACGTTTATTTGATGAGATGAAAAAATGTAATGCTCATAGTCTAAATGATATAAAAAAAATAGATTTTAAGAACATACTTCCTAAGAATAATCCTAAACTAACTAGGCTGAGAACTATTTCTGCTATTTCATTTTCTGCTGTAGATATGTCTTCAGCAGCAGTTTTAGCTTATAGTGAATGTGATGGTGATAAATCAAAGTTCGCCATAGGATTTGCAAAGCGTGTTAATTATTTTGGAGTGGGAAGGCTGATTATTGCAGGTGCTGGAGAAACAGGAATAAAGTTTGATAAATCATTCGAAGATTATAGACCTGTAGCTGAGCGACTATCTCATGAAGTGGATATAGTATCACAAAATATAAAGGAAGCAGTTCCGATATCTGATGATACAAGAGAACTGACAGAGAGGAGCGTAACTACAGTCACCACCGTTGCCGCCATCGGAACTCCAATTGGCTTCATTACAGCTGCTATCGGAGTATATAAGGAAATATCAACGTCAGCCGAGGAGTATAAGGTTGCGAAGGAAGAACGTATTAGGATAGAAAAGGAATGTGCTAATGCTATAGAGCTCCTGGAGACGTATCAAGAAGAGATGGAGTTGGTTGTATCTGAGTATATGATTGACCGGTTAACCATCTTTGGTGGAGCGCTTGATCAAATGGATGCTGCATTACAAAGTGGAGATACAGATTCATTTATTGAAGCCAATAATGCGATACAAAGTAAGCTGGGGAAGGGTTCTCAGTTTTCATCTATGGATGATTTTGATGTACTCATGTCTTCAGACGGTGATTTTAAATTATAGAAGGTGAAGCCTATGTTTATAAAAAAGAAAAGTGCAATAATGACATTTTACTATCTGATTGCAGTCGATAAGGAAGTATCTGATGAAGAACTGGATACTTATGAGAGTATCGCAAGAGAAATAGATCCTGAAGGATATGATCAGTATAAATCTTCAATTAGTGACGCATACAAGAGGCAGATTGATAAGCTTATCGATGAAGAAGATTTTTATGATGTGATCCTTGAGGGTGTCGATATAGCTTTATCAGAGGAGTTATCAGATGATGAAGAGGGCGTATCATCACGATTCCTTCTATGGAATCTATTGGTTGTTGCCTTCTGCGATGGCTCATATTCTAATGAGGAGAGAAGGCTAGTAAAGCATATCGTTAGGTTCTTAGATATTGATACTGATGTATTTCTTGAAATGGAACAGCTGATGAAGGCAAATGTAGCTGTTGGCAAAGAACTCGAAGATATCGAGAGAAGTGATAGGCCATACAATGAAATACGTCCTATGGTAGAAGAGATTGAGAAGAGACGTGAGGTTATAGTAACATCAGCCAGAAATCTCATCGAGGATGAACTGTATATTCCAGTTAACAAGATGGAAATACCAAAGAATAAGATGCTAGAAGAAACAAAGGATGCTGTTAGTAAAGCGGCCTCAAATGTTGCAAATTCTGTTTCGCCTATTAAGAATACAGTAACTCCTATAGCATCAAATATAAATGACCAGACTAAGAAAATATTTGTAAATATCATGACAAAGAAGAATAAGTTCCGTTCATAGATTTCGGAGGTGGATATATGCCTATACCATTAGTCTTTATTGGAATAGCAGCCGTTACGGGAGCTGTTGGAGCAGGTACATCCGTTAAAGCGGGTGTTGATCAGTCTCGAGCAAAAAAGCTTAATCTTAATTCTGAAGAAAGATTGGAGCAAGCAGGTGAGAGACTAAATGTATTAAGCAAGCAGTGTGGTGATTCTCTGGAATCGCTTGGAGGAGAGAAACTTGCAGTTCTTAATGGTTCACTTAAAGATTTTGTTGATGTTTTTTCGAATATAAAAAATGTTGATTTTACAGATTCAATTGGTCTTCAGGAGTTAAGTAAGTTCCATATTGACCAAAAGTCATTTGGAGAAATGGAGAAGATAGATGGATTTGTAAAGACTCTGACTACAGGAGCACTTTCGGGGGTGACTGGTGGAGCATTAGCTGCTTTTGGAGCATATAGCGCTGCGGCATCATTTGCATCAGCCTCAACTGGTACTGCGATTGCATCATTAAGTGGGGCAGCAGCCTCTAATGCGACGCTAGCTTTCTTCGGTGGTGGTTCACTTGCTGCAGGAGGACTTGGCGTTGCTGGTGGAACTGCAGTATTAGGTGGCTTAGTTGCTGGTCCGGCATTACTTGTTATGGGTATCATTTCTGGAAATAAGGCTGGAAAATCTTTAGAGACAGCTCTAGCGAGTTCAGCTGAAGTCGATGAGGCTATTGAGCAAATAGAAATAGCTAATATCCAATGTATCGGAATACGTCGAAGAACATATATGTTTTATAGTCTCCTTGCAAGATTAGATTCATTCCTTCTTCCGCTGGTATTTGATATGAAAGATATAGTAAAGAATGAGGGATATGATTATTCAACCTATTCCGCAGAAAGCAAAAAAATAGTAGCAAGGGCTGCTTCTGTTGCTGTAACGATAAAGAGTGTTATAGATACACCAATACTTTCAGAAAATGGAGAATTAATCGAAGAATCTGGAGAAGCTTTTAAGAGAATAAGCTCAACATTACAAGATTAGTATGTAAGGGGAAGTATGCCACTAAAGATTATCCGAAACGACATAACTAAAGTATCAGCAGATGTCATTGTCAATTCTGCAAATCCTAAACCTAAGTATGGGACAGGAACGGACTATGCCATTTATGCAGCTGCTGGAGTAGATGAACTCTTAGCAGAACGTAAGAAGATAGGAGATATACATGTTGGTGATATTGCGGTTACTCCGGCATTCAAATTGAGTGCCAAGTATATTATCCACACAGTGGGGCCTATCTGGTTCGGTGGACTACGGGGAGAGTTAGATTATCTGAAATCATGTTATCAGAAATCTCTAGATAAAGCATTTGAACTTGGCTGTGAGAGCATAGCATTTCCGCTTATCTCAACGGGAGTATATATGTTTCCGAGAGATAAAGCCCTGAATGTAGCTATGAGTACTATAAGTGAATTTCTCTTTGAACATGATATGACGGTATACCTCGTTGTATTTGATGAGAGATCTTTTCAGCTTACAGGAAAAGTGTTTTCAGACGTAGACGATTATATAGATGATGATGCAGTTTTTGACAGTCAGGGAGCTGAGTATAGAGCGCTTCTTGAATGGGTTGAACCTGATAAAAGAGAAGAAGCGAAGCGTTATATCAGTAATGCACCGGACAGCGTAGTAGCCGCTCAAATAATCCGTCGTTTTGTGGATAGAAGAAAAGTTGTTCAGGCTGAAGCTATTGTAAAAAGACATTTCTCAAAAGATGAACCATCGAAGCCTCAAACGCTAGAAGCAATGATTTCTACGGATGAGAAGGATTTTCATGAGAAGTTAATTGAGCTGATAGATGAGAGAGGAATGACTGATCCTCAGGTTTATAAGAAGGCTAATATCGATCGAAAGCTCTTTTCAAAGATAAGATGCACACCGGATTATAAACCCAAGAAGAAGACAGCTGTTGCTCTGGCACTTGCTTTGGAACTTGAATATGATGAGATGGTTGATCTGCTAAGAAGAGCTGGGATAGCATTTTCGCCCAGCAGTAAGTTTGATAGGATTATAGAATATTTTGTAAAGAATGGAATATATGATGTTCAGACGATTAATCTATCACTCTTTGAACATGGCGAGGATACACTCGGAGATTAATGGAAAGCGGCACTGAAAAGTGTCGCTTTTTAAACGACCACATTTATTTGTGTTTCCTTTATTATGTAGAAAATCAAATGAAGGAGGTGCCGGGTTATGTACGGAGCAATAATAGGAGATGTAGTAGGAAGTAGATTTGAATTTGATAGAAGTCCAAAGGTAAAGGAGTTTGAACTGTTTGCAAGTGGAAGTAATTTTACTGATGATTCAGTTTTGACAGTAGCGGTAGCTGAGGCTCTTATGAACGCTGGAAATGATGCTAGTGAAGATGAAATAAAGAAATTGCTTGTTAAATCTATGAGGGCTTGGGGAAGAAAGATTCCGGACGCCGGATATGGTGGAATGTTCTTTAGATGGTTATTTACCCCTGGCGCGAAACCTTATGGTAGTTACGGGAATGGTTCGGCAATGAGAGTTTCGGCAGCGGGTTGGTTATATGATACTTTGGATAAAACTAGAGAGGTTGCCAGGTGGACAGCAGAAGTAACACATAATCATCCGGAAGGAGTTAAGGGTGCTGAAGCAGTGGCTGCAGTCATATTCCTTGCAAGGAATGGTTATGATAAGTCCTATATAAAAAAGTATGTTGAAGAAGAATTCAGATATGATCTGAATAGAACTTGCGATGATATTAGACCTTCATATCATCATATAGAAACCTGCCAGCAGACTGTTCCAGAAGCTATAACCGCTTTTCTTGAGGGTATAGATTTTGAGGATGTAGTGAGAAATGCAGTTTCACTTGGAGGTGACTGTGACACACTTACTGATATAGCTTGTGCTATGGGAGAAGCATTGTTCGAAATCCCAGAAGAATATAAAGAAAAATGTAGAGCATATTTAGAGCCTGAAATGATAGAAGTGATTGATAGATTTGTTGATACTCTGAATGAAAGAGGGTGAGAATATTGTTAATACGTGGTGTAAAAAGGGCTCATAGAAATATAAAAATGAATAAGCTTATTGATAAAATAGATGAATGTGAAAATGCTATTAAATTTCCAGGACGTGATTATTTTCCGTTTGGAATAATGGATTTCTGCAATTATGATCCAGATTCAGTTAGAGAAGTATTAACCGGTATCAAAGAACACCGTGAAGATCTACTTAAAGAATTAAAAAGACGAGACTATCGTTTATATAGTAAACTTTATAATGATGAACATATAAGAGAAAAAGAAATCGATAAAGCTATCGACGAATGCTGCCAAAGCGCAAAAAATGCAAAGGAAGCATTTGCTCAGATGAATAGTGCTAATGAGGATAAGATAGAAGATAGTTCTGATGATGATCAAATTTTAGATGATTATGATAATAAGAATACTTATAAAAAGGTCAAAATAGGAAATGCAAAGAAAGATAGCAATATAGTCTATAGCGTGGAGCTTGATGGTAGCAAAGATGTTACATTGTCGTTATTGCAACTTCTGGCTGAACTGCATTTTGGTGCAGTAAAAGAAACTGGTAAGTTCATGTTGATGGATGTAGAAGATAAAGCATATAGAATTAAAAAACATGCATCCTTACTCAGGAATCCAATGAGGAAAAGTAGAGGATAGTATACTGGAAAATAATGCTGAAAATAATTTGAAAATTTTTTTGAAAAAAAATAAAGGTTTTTATTTACAAATTTTAGATTGACAAAAATGTGAGGCAGGAATAGAATTAGTCACTGAACTTAATAAAGACGGATATGATATTAATATCATTGGGGAGCTAGTGTGCTGGCTGAGAGGAAGTATGAACTTCGACCCGTTAACCTGATTTGGATAATGCCAACGTAGGGAAGAGTCAAAGAATTAATTCTTTTATGTGGATGAAGTTACAGCTGATATACCTGATGGTATGTCAGCTGTTTTTTTCGTGTCGCAAGCGACACTCTATTTACAAGTATATTAATCATAAGGAGGAATATATATATGGTCAAGGTGAATGGTGAGAGCTATGACTTTGCTGGACTTACTGTACTGGAAATGCTTGAGAAGCTCGGCTTTTCTGCTGAACGTATAGCGGTAGAGATAAATCTGGAAATAGTACCTAAGGCAAGTTATAGTGCGACTACTTTAAAAGACGAAGATACAGTTGAAGTTGTAAGCTTCGTGGGAGGTGGCTGATATGATCCCTTCTAGAGAAGAGTGGATAGCGGCATTAGTGGAGAGACATGGAGAGGAAAGACAGAATGCATTTCTAAATGCAACTGTTGCCATATGTGGACTTGGAGGACTGGGTTCTAACATAGCAACTGCTCTTACTCGTGCAGGCATAGGAAAGCTGATACTTATAGATTTCGACGAAGTTGATATCACAAATCTTAATCGTCAGCAGTATAAAATGAGTCAGCTTGGAAGACCTAAGACAGAGTGCTGTCTGGAGAATCTAAGGGATATTTCTCCATATACCGAGATTGAAATACATACGGTTAAACTTACCGAAGAGAATATACCAGAGCTGCTTGGTGAGGCTGATATCATTTGCGAAGCATTTGACAAAGCAGACCAGAAGGCGATGCTGGTTAATACTGTGCTAGAAACCTTTCCAGATAAATATATGTTGTCAGGCACAGGGATGGCAGGCTTTGGAAGTGCAAATACTATACAGAGTCGTAAGGTATTTGGAAAGTTTTATCTCTGCGGCGATGAAAAGAGCGATGTGAATGATGGCATCGGACTTGTAGCATCCAGAGTTATGGTATGCGCGGCACACGAAGCACACATGGTTCTTAGGATTTTGTCAGGAGAGACAGAAGTGTAAGTGTTCTACAAAAGTCTAAGATTATAAAAATGAATATATAATTAAAAACTAAAAAGAAAGAAGGAAATGTTATGGAAGACATTAAGACAGAAGACAAGTTAGTGATTGGAGGAAAGGAATTCACTTCCCGTTTTATTCTCGGTTCAGGTAAGTATTCTATGAAGCTTATCGAGGCAGCTGTACGTGATGCGGGAGCGGAGCTTATCACTCTTGCAGTAAGAAGAACTAACACTAAGGATAATGAGAATATCCTTGACTATATACCTGAAGGAGTCACACTTCTTCCTAATACAAGTGGCGCAAGAAATGCTGAGGAAGCTGTAAGAATCGCTCGTCTCGCAAGAGAACTTGGATGCGGTAACTTCGTAAAGATTGAAATAATGAGAGATACTAAGTATCTTCTTCCAGATAATGTAGAGACTATCAAGGCTACGGAAATCCTTGCAAAGGAAGACTTCGTAGTAATGCCTTATATGTATCCAGATCTAAATGCAGCTAGAGACCTTGCAAATGCAGGTGCAGCATCAATCATGCCACTTGCTTCTCCTATTGGTTCCAATAAGGGACTTGCTACAAAAGAGTTCGTTCAGATACTTATAGATGAGATAGATCTTCCAATTATTGTTGATGCAGGAATTGGCCGCCCTTCACAGGCTTGTGAGGCTATGGAAATGGGATGCGCAGCAGTTATGGCTAATACGGCTCTTGCAACTGCTGGTGACCTTCCGCTTATGGCATCTGCATTTAAGGATGCAATAAATGCAGGACGTAAGGCTTATCTTTCAGGACTTGGAAGAGTGCTTACCAGAGGTGCATCTGCATCAGATCCTCTTACAGGATTCCTTAGAGATTAGGGATTTCATTTGAGGGAGGACTAGACAAATGGAAAATAACTTTTTAGTAGATTCAGATGAACTGTCACCAGAGGCACTAGAGAAGAAACACCGCCTGGAAAATGATCCATCCTGCAGAACTAATCATATGGAGTATATGCCTGGGATGGATATCATAAAGTCAGATATCTGTGATAAGGTTCTTAGCGAAATGAATAGCTATGACTATTCTAAGTATACAGCAAAGGATGTTGTAGCTGCACTTAACCATGATCACTGTTCTATAGAGGATTTCAAAGCACTTCTGTCACCAGCTGCAGAACCACTTCTTGAGAAGATGGCAGAGAGAGCAAGGCTTGAAACCAGCAAGCATTTTGGTAATACAGTATATCTCTTTACACCATTATATATAGCCAACTATTGCGAGAACTACTGTGTATACTGTGGCTTCAACTGCTATAACAAGATTCGTAGAATGAAGCTGACTATGGAACAGATAGAGCATGAGATGAAGGTTATAGCTGACAGCGGAATGGAAGAAATCCTGATTCTTACAGGTGAAAGCCGAGCTGCCAGTGATGTTGAATATATAGGTGAAGCCTGCAAGCTTGCAAGGAAGTATTTCCGATTAGTCGGACTTGAGGTCTATCCTGTAAATGTGGACGAGTATAAGTATCTGCATGAATGTGGTGCGGATTATGTGACTGTTTTCCAGGAAAGCTATGATACAGATAAGTATGAGACACTCCATCTGATGGGACATAAGAGAGTGTGGCCTTATCGATTCGATGCTCAGGAGCGTGCCCTTATGGGCGGAATGCGAGGCGTTGCATTTTCAGCTCTTCTTGGCCTTTCTGACTTCAGAAAGGATGCTCTTGCAACAGCGCTTCATGCATACTTCCTTCAGAAGAAGTATCCACATGCAGAGATTTCACTTTCCTGTCCAAGGCTTCGTCCTATCATAAATAATGAGAAGATAAATCCGCTGGATGTACATGAGAAGCAGCTCTGCCAGGTGCTCTGTGCATATAGAATATTCCTGCCATTTGCTGGTATTACAGTATCTTCTAGAGAGACTGCTCAGTTTAGAAATGGAATCGTTAAGATAGCAGCTACTAAGGTCTCAGCAGGTGTATCTACAGGAATCGGAGATCACGAGTCGAAGTATACAGGAAAAGAAGATGAGTACGATCAGGGCGATGAGCAGTTTGAAATCAGCGACAGCAGAAGTCTTGATAAGATGTACCAGGATATCGAGGGCGAAGGACTTCAGCCTGTGCTAAATGATTATATTTTTGTATAAAACAGGAGACTAAATGAAAAGTAGTGACATAATTTGCGTTACCAATAGACATCTCTGTGAAGGGGATTATAGAGAGAAGCTGGTGGAAATTGCAAAGGCTCATCCCGCAGCAATTATTCTTCGTGAGAAGGATATGAGTGAGGAAGAGTATAGGAAGCTCGCTAGTTGGTTTCTCCCAATATGCAGAGAGGAAGGCACAAAGCTTTTTCTCCATAATTTCTATAGGGTTGCTATGGAACTAAGTAGCGATGGGCTACATCTGCCACTTCCGGTTTTGGAAGAAGTAATGTCAGAACTCGGAAGTGATCAGCCAGAGTTATTGTTGGATAAATTGGGAGTATCAGAGCTAGGTGCTTCTTGCCACAGCACTCACGATGCTAGAAGAGCCAAGAACTATGGATGCACCTACATTCTTGCAGGTCATATATTTGACACAGATTGCAAGAAGGGACTTCCTGGCAGGGGTCTAGAGTTTTTAAGAAAGGTGACGGAAGAAGTTGATTTGCCGGTCTATGCCATAGGCGGTATAGAACCGGAGAATATAGATGAGGTACGAAGAGAAGGTGCGGCGGGAGCATGCATCATGAGCAGTGCCATGAAAGCTAAGAGTGTTAAGGAATTACTGACTAAGTTCAGCCAGTAATCCTTTCACATATAGCGGTACATTGGGGGCACCACCTTGTATCGCAGAAGAAAAATAATGCGAATAGAAAAGGAGAAACAAATGAAAGAAGCATTAAATATCACTGAGAGAAAGCTTAGTGAAGGCGCCGGTGAAAGAAATTATACAACTCAGATGGATGCCGCAAGACGGGGAATCATCACACCGGAAATGAAAGCGGTAGCAGCTAAGGAGTACAGAACTGAGGAGGAAATCCGTGATCTTGTAGCAAAAGGACAGGTGGCAATCTGTGCCAACAAGAATCACAAATGTATTGATCCTAACGGAGTAGGTTCAATGCTTAAGACCAAGATAAATGTTAATCTAGGCGTTTCCAGAGACTGTAAAGATTATGATATCGAGATGAAGAAGGTTATGGAGGCTGTCAACATGGGAGCCGAGGCTATCATGGACCTTTCATCCCACGGAGACACACAGCCTTTCAGAAGAAAACTTACTAGCGAATGTCCTGCTATGATTGGAACAGTTCCGGTATATGATAGTGTAATTCATTATCAGAGAGACCTAGAGACACTTACTGCCCAGGACTTCCTTGATGTTATAAGACTTCATGCTGAAGACGGTGTTGATTTTGTAACACTTCATTGTGGTATCACTCGTAAGACTATAGAGCAGATTAAGAAACATAAGAGAAAAATGAATATAGTATCACGAGGTGGTTCACTTGTATTTGCATGGATGTGTATGACAGGCGAAGAGAATCCATTTTATGAATACTATGATGAGATACTTGAAATATGTCGTGAATATGATGTAACCATCTCACTAGGTGATGCCTGCCGTCCAGGCTGTATTGCTGACGGAAGTGACGTATGTCAGATAGAGGAACTTGTTCGTCTTGGAGAACTAACTAAGCGTGCATGGGAAAGAGATGTTCAGGTAATGGTTGAGGGGCCTGGGCATATGCCTATGGATCAGATAGCTGCTAATATGAAGATACAGCAGACAATATGTATGGGAGCTCCATTTTATGTACTTGGACCTATAGTTACAGATATTGCTCCAGGATATGATCATATCACATCTGCTATCGGTGGAGCTATTGCGGCTTCTGCAGGAGCAGCATTCCTTTGCTATGTAACACCAGCAGAACACCTGGCGCTTCCTAATATTGATGATGTAAAGCAGGGAATCATGGCATCTAAGATTGCAGCTCATGCCGCAGATATAGCTAAGAGAATTCCGCATGCTATGGATATAGATAATGCTATGGCAGATGCGAGAAGAGCGTTAGACTGGGAGAAACAGTGGGAATGTGCACTTGATCCAGAAACAGCAAAAGCAATCCGGGCTGACAGGTCACCAGAGCATGATGATACATGTTCTATGTGCGGAAAATTCTGCGCAGTAAGAAGCATGAACAAAGCATTAAATGGTGAACATGTGGATATACTGTAAAACTAGTTGAAAATATTTTTTAAAAAAGTGTCAAAATTTTTTTAAAAAAGTTGTTGACATTTATCTTGAGATTTAGTATATTATGTTTCGAGAGAAGTGCCTGTCTCTCCGTTTGTTATGTCTAAACGGAGATATGGGCATATTTTTTTGAAATCATTAATAACTTCTGAAGTGATTTCATATGATAAACAAATCTGACAGAAAGAGGTAAGGAAAAGCAAATGAGATCTTTAGTAATGATGAATAGAATAATCGTCATTAATCGACCTGCTATATGTGGGTTTGATTTCTCATGCCTTCAGGCCCCTCAGTTTGATCAGATGGCCATAGCCGGCAAAGAAGGAAAAGATAAGGATTGGGATAGAAATAGGCATAGATACAGGCGATATTAGGCACATTTTGCTTATGAAAGATATCAAACCGTCTGTATCAGGATAAAAAAGATACAGGCGGTTTTTTATTTCAAATAATAAATGATTATGGGGCGTTAGCTCAGTTGGGAGAGCATCTGATTTGCATTAGGTAACGATTTGTGCAGCAAATCGTTGCTCCGAACGAAGTGAGGATGCATTCTGCGAAGCAGAATCAAAACTTCGAAGAAGTTTTGCAATCATGCTATGCATGATTGGCACAAGCAGAATGTCGCAGGTTCAAATCCTGTACGTTCCACTAGACCATTAGTCTAACGGATAGAATGTCCCGCTACGAACGGGAAGATATAGGTTCGACTCCTATATGGTCTACTCGGTAGCATAAACTACCAAATAATAATTTTATAACGAGCGGGAGAAAACAGGCACTTCTCTCGCTCACCTGTGGGTATCGTATAACGGTTAGTATATTTGTCTTCCAAACAAATGGTGCGAGTTCGATTCTCGCTATCCACTTAGGTGTCTATTGGACGGATATTATTGATTGGAACGGGAGTCTATAGTTTCAGCGGACAATAGATACTCCACTATGGCTGTGTGGCGTAATGGTTAGCGTACCAGATTGTCTCTCTGGGGGTAAGGGTTCAATTCCCTTCATAGTCGCTTATATTGGGAGTGTGGTGTAATGGCTAGCATACTAGATTTGGATTCTAGGGGAGAGGTTCGAATCCTACATTTCCAATCGCGGGATATTATCAATTGGAAATAACGAGTCAAAGTATCTGTCATGCGCTTGCGCAAATGACAGATACCTTGACGAGTGTCCTCCTCGAGCACGAAGTGCGAGAGGAGGATAGCCGGGCCCATAACCCGGAGGTTGCCGGTTCAAATCCGGTTCCCGCTACTCAAATAAAAAAGAAGGAGAAACGAAACAATGCGATCTACAGAAATGATGAGAAAATTTAAGCAGATACAGAATATTCAGTTTTGGTGCAATAGTAAAAACTGGATTATTTGTCGTGTCTTTATCAGATCATGTGGATTATGTGCTGTATAAGCATAATAAGAAAGCTTTGCGTAGTTTGACCACTTGTCTGATATGGGCAGGTGGTTTTTTCTTGGGAAGATAGCTCCAATGGTAGAGCGGTGGATTGAAGCTCCACGCGGTATAGGTTCGAATCCTATTCTTCCCACTATATAGGAAGGTAGTTCAGCTGGTAAGAATTCCTGTCTGATAAGCAGGCGGTCGTGAGTTCGAGTCTCACCCTTCCTACTTATATAATAGGGTGTCGTACAACTGGTCAGTACACAGGACTTTGACTCCTGTAATATGGGATCGAGTCTCACTTCGTTCGGTCAGGCTCGAGCATAGCTCTTGCCGAATTAGCTACCAACAGTCCACTGGACTGTCGGTTTAACGCTAATTCCCCGTCACCCTTGTATGGATGCTTAGTGTAACTGGCAGCACGATAGTCTCCAAAACTATTAGTAGTGGTTCAAATCCATTAGCATCTGCTTATAGCCGAATAGTGTAAAGGTATCACATCTGACTCTGACTCAGAAGATATAGGTTCGATTCCTG
>Ga0129306_1001296_pt1 | contig 29210 bp, 17 predicted proteins | sample P827metagenome_FD_94438 | JGI IMG/M metagenome (GOLD analysis project Ga0129306, IMG submission 94438) | Capybara group fecal microbial communities from Wisconsin, USA - P827 metagenome | ecosystem: Host-associated > Mammals > Digestive system > Large intestine > Fecal | place: USA: Wisconsin...
AGTTGCTTTTCAGCGGGAGGCTTGTTCGATTGTCAGCAAACCTCCCGGTTAACCCACAATCTCCAGTGTGTTGTACTTTCTCAAACAGCACTCTCCTTATGTTTTATTATAATCAAGCCCGAAGGCCTAATCATCAAATAGTTATCAACATTATCTTCCGATTTTATTTATTATCATAATGTGTCATTTTACAAGCATATTGTCATATATGGTGGAATGCAAACCACATTATCCTTAATGCTCAGATTCTTTGGATGAATTATATACGCTCCTCCCATTCTCTTTCCCCAAAAGCGCATTTTAATATATCAATAATCTTTGGTGTATGCGCAGTTTTAAATAATCATACTTTTTGGTATTTGCACAGCCATAAGACCACCATATAGTCCCATATAACCAGCATTTTGAAATATTGCAAACTCCTCATTGGTAATTACACCAGCATCATGCGCTGTTTCAGCTAGCAATTGATTCCACTGTTTAATATCTCCGCGTACAACCAATCGTCTCCTATCCTCATCGAGCTGATTAAAATGATCCGCAACTTCTTGACGATCTGTCTGGATGGCAAAATATGTTTGACCTAATGCAATTACTTCTTTACGAGGATCACCATTCTGAACTATTAAATAGCAAGCATATCTAGATAATTCATAGTCCTTTATCGGCTTAGAGGTTGCACCTGCATCCACGATTTTGCTGACCTCAGCAAAATCGTCCAAAACATCGTGTCCGCTATTCTCGCAAGCAATCATAGCGCGACCTATTACTTTTGAGAAATTTCTCCATTGAGTATAATCCAACGCTGACGCAAGTTCTCTTGCACTCCAATATTCCGACCCATCCTCTCTGATATATTTTATATCCTCAAAACGTTTATACTCTTTAGCTTTTAATTCTTTCATTCTAATATACCCCTAAAAACATATTCTCGTAAATTATCCTGAAATAAACTTTAGTTAATCTCCTTTCGAAGATACACCATATCAATAAGTTGCACACCTTCCTCAAATATCGGGTGATCATAATTATCTATGAAGAAATTTTTAATTAAGTGATGCCTCTTGAATCCGCATTTTTCATAAAAAGGTATTGTCAGTGGACTATCCCCTGTACCCACTTGTAGGGTTTTATACATTCCAGCATACTTTTCGGTTATATAATCTATCAGGAACCTTCCATATCCTTTTCCATGGCACTGCGGCAAAATTGCTATATTTTTGATTTCAAGAACATTATCACCCGCATCGATGACAACACATTCCCCTTTGATTCCATCTTCTTCAAGAACATACATTGTACCTTTATCTAGATACTTTTCAATCATATCTTCCTGCTCATCAGCTAAAAAAAGAAGATCCATATAATCTCTTTTATTATCTACCACTTCATATATTGTCATAGTTTCAATATCCTTATATTATAATCTTCCGGTTTTCCGCTCTAAATCCCTAGAATGTGGAGCGTTATGCTGGAATTAAATATTTTTGCAAAAATCAATTATCTCCTGTTTTTTTGGCTCAACATTTTCCTTATATTCAATAGATGTAAGGCCAAGACTCCCCGAACATTCAATATGCAAATGTCCATAGAAATGTTCTATGCTCTGTATTATCCTGTCGCACTCGTGCATTCCGGGACCAGTTCTGAGTGCAACCGAATATCCCTTCTTCCCCTCCCTTATAGTAGCGTGAGGTTCATGCGTATCACACCAGGGAGTGCATCTATCTATGAATGCCTTGTACTGCCCCGGTATATCTGCCCAGTAAGACGGTGCTACAGAAACAATAACATCAGCATTATCATATTCATCCATAATCTTAATGATATCATCATTCATTACACACTTCGCTGTAGTGTGGCAGGATCTGCAGCCTTTACAAAAATCAAAATCATAGTCATCTATACAGATACATTTTGTGTCATATCGTGCGGAGATTTCCTTTTCGATAATATTTACAATCTCAGCTGTCGCGCCCGTTCTGACAGGGCTGCAATTAATGATCAATGCTTTCATTTTCCCTCCTATACTCCTATACCCTGAAATATATATTCATATTTAATCTGCAAAAGGGGATTTTAGAAAACATCCCAATGAATTCTATCCTTGATATCAATATCTTTCAGCCGTTGTAGCAAGAAATATATTTTCAATGTTGCACCAAATTGATGCAAACCCGTTAAGATGAGATATATTCTCAGGATACTTCTTAAAACTCCATGCAGTCTCTCCTCCCTGAACATATAAATTCCGGTTTGATTTTTACATTTTCATTTGGTTTTGTTTGTTTTTACCAAGTGTTATTAAACACCTCGAAAAGCCTTATATTTACAGAATTTAATCAATTCAACTTTTCAAGAAATGTTATTTCAGATTATATCATCTTATATCAAGTCACGAAAGTCATAAGGGAAAATATAAGGGAAAACTAAAAGCGATTCGATAATTTAGTATTAGCAACATAAATGCATGTATATGGCTTGAATCTTAACTGAAGGATATTAAAAGAGCGTAGGATTAATGGTTCACATCATTCCTACGCTCTCATTTAATAAGCGAATTATTTATACTTATCTCCTACGCTTCTTTTCATCAAGTTTACTATGGAGATTGCATAATGCAAAGATATCGCACATTGATAGTACCATAACAAGGAAAATCAGCTGTATATTAACCGTATCACCAGTTCTTGGCGCATCAGTCTTAGTTGTCGTTTTGTTACCTGGCGTAACATCAGCCTTTTTATTATTAGGAGTAGTATCTGATTTCTTTTCACCTTCAGATGCTCTTTCCTTAATAGTAAATTCAACTGTTACATCATCACCATCATCAAACATAGCTGTAAGTGTATGTTTTCCAGCAGATAACTTATTAAGGTAATCTGCCTTCAAATCAATAATCACACTACCAGATTTAAATGAATAATCATTTGATCCGAGCTCTGTACCATCTACCTTTGCCCCTGCAAAATGCTTTATAGTTTCAGAATCATTCTCACTTCTACTGAATGTAAAAGTAAGTGTTCCTGTTGATCCCAGTGTCCACACCGAACCTGCACCTACTGTATTTGAATATGTAATCTTATTATCCTCTTCTTCATCTTCCTTCTTTTCGTAGGTGTAGGTGTAGGTGACTTTCTCAGTAATTTCTGTCTCACTACTAGGAACAATGTCCCACTTTCCTGCTTTATAGGAATCAGCAGGCTTTGTTCCTACAGCCGGAATCTGTTCTGTAGTAAGTTTTAGTGTATCTCCCTCATTTCCAGTGAGAGTTACAATCTTGTCTGCTGTGGTTCCATCATCCCAAGAACCATTTACAACCTTAAAGGTAACTGTCTGAGAGATAGATTGTTGTTCTGTAAATGTATAAGTAAAGGTTGTGTCTGCACTTATTGTTGCAGTTAAAGGGTCAGTATCCCATGAACCTCCTGTATAGCCTGAATTTGCCTTCATGCCTGTAGGTACACTTTTAGGATTCCCTCCACTTGCAACAGTCTCTTTCTTGTCTGCTGTCGAAGTGCCATCCCAAGTGCCGTTTACCACTTTGTAAGTCACATTGTACGAAATAGGTTCTACAGTCACCTCACATGTTGCCGTCTTATCATCATTTGTATCATCTGTTCCATTAGTTGCAGTAACAGTGATAGTTGCTGTACCCTCTGCAACAGCAGTTACAACACCATTAGAAACAGTGGCAACACTATCATTGCTGGTTGTCCATGTAACTGTTTTGTATGTAGCATTATCAGGCGAAATCGTAGTAGTCAGTGTCTGTGTTGCACCTACGCTAAGGCTTACAGCAGACTGGTCGAGTGATATACTGGAAACAGGGATAATCTCTTCAAAAACAGCTGTGACATTTGTGTAATAAGCGTAACTAGAAGCATTATCAAAATTATCAGTAAGACTCTTCCAAGGATTACTAGTATTCGTATTTATTCTTCCATCACTCTTAGTGCAATTCCATTTTACAAAACGATAGCCATCTGCTGGGGTGGCACTAAAAGTATACATCACAAAGTTCCCACTTCCAGAGGTTCCAGTTGTTACTGTCCCTGCATTCGCTGGTGAAATGGTTACTGGTGGTAGCACAGGCTCTGCGTATGTTGTCATACTCGTCCCCGGCATCAATCCCAACACCAATACAAGGCTGAGTATAATGCCAAATAATTGTTTCATCTTATTTTTCATTATCTTTGCTCTCCTTTGTTTTGCATTTACAGCTGTTATGGTCGCTGCATCACCTTTGAAAACACATAAAAACCGCCGATCCTGATTGGACATATCTGTCCTACCAAGTTCGACGGCTAACCATCATCATATATAATTTCATCCGAAAAAAAGCCGCAATCAGCCCATGCTCTGCTCTGCTCTGCTCTGCTCTAAGGAGCGTATATCTTCTATTCCGCATGGCTGTCAAGTCCCCTTCCTATATTTTTCTTATTAATTCTGCTACTCTAAATCTTGTAAATCAATTATTAAATCATCACCGAATTACAGTACAAGTGTATCAAATTTTAGGCGATTTTTCAATGAATCGAAATATGCCCTAAATTTAAGGAAACTCTATTAATCAAATACCCTTATCTTCCGCCTTCCATTTTTTATAATGTACTTTTCTAACTCACCATTATTACTCTTCACGTTATATGAATATAAAATATTTAAATTACCATTTTGTATAGACTTAACAGCAATCGATTCAGTATCATAATTATTATAAAAAGATCTCTTCTTTATATCATTATCTATTTCCTTTATAGTATCATTATTATCAATTTGTAATATAATATTAAAACTTCTTAGTCTATGTGTGCCATCAGTTAATTTATATTCTATATACGCTACATTTACATCACGACCATTATCCAATCCTATCATTTGCAGTATCTCTTTGCTTTGATCCGATGTACAATCCTCTAAAATATAGTATGTATGATCATCGTACCACATACTAACACCGAGACTAATAATAGGGGATACCGCTAACAAAACTAATATTGCAAAAATCCAAACAAATATCTTTATTGTTTTTTTGTATTTCATCTTATACACCCAAATAATAAACTATAGGAAATACAGTTTTTAATTGTATATTACTAATCATTATTTTCTGTTTGTTTAAAATATGATATTTTGTCCTCAAAAGCTAAAGCCAACTATTGTTAATTGCTCCATCTGATTACAGGCTGATTGTATTCCATATTTTCATCAAGTCCCGAACCCTCACGTTTTTTCCAAAAACGAAGTGTAAAAGACATATTTCTTTCGCATTCTTCGACCAAGGCATTGCCATCATCGAAAGAAGCAAATACTACAAAGCTGTCATCCGGATAACTCTCAACTAATTGATCTATCCAGCCTTTCATAATCCCAATTGTTATTTCGAAAAGAAGCATCTTGTCATTATTCGAAATGTTTACTTCATTTCCATCCCATTCCAACCAAGAAAGATCCGTATCTTCATTGATACTTCTGTCCATACCACAAAAGTTTCCTACTCCAAAATAAGTTCTTCCAAACGGATCTTTCTTCGTCCAAATCGAGTAGCCGGTATCAGGCGTAATCTCATTAATCAGAGCCGGATCAAATTCTTTCTTTGAAAGTTCATTTAATTGTATATCCATCATTTTCCCTAAAATCATATTTTGTCATTCTAAGTTATCCTGTAAATAATCTTACAAATCAACCGCCACATCCACTGCTACCTTAAATGTTTCTCTTTGAAGATCAAATTCTTCTTCATTTCCCAAAGTCGCCTTATCCCAGGCATCACCATTAAGCAGGTCCGCCCCAAAGAAAAATATATATAATTCATATCCATAGTAATTGCACATAGCTTGGAGCCCTGCAGATTCCATCTCTACACAAATACAACCTTCATTTTTTCTGGCATCCGCCTTGTTTTTGGTTTCCATGTATATAGCATCGGTAGTCCATGTCTTACCTTTAACATAAGGGTATTCATATTTCTTAAATATCTCAGCTAATTTATCTGAATTTTTAATATTAACATAATCAGATACTTCCATATAATGATACGATAATCCTTCATCACGATATGCCGAATTCGGTACTATCAGATTCCCTTTGCATTTCTCCACATCAAGTATCCCGCAGGATCCATACACAATAAACTTACTAGCCCCTGTAACGTAATGGATTTCATGCATGACACAAGCTGCGCACGCAGATCCTATCGGACTCATGTAAAACAATATTGTTTTTCCATTTACAATAAAGCTGTAAACATCTATGTTTCCATTTGCTGTTTTAGTAAACCCCACATGCTTGCAATTGTATTGTTTTAGCACCATTTCTTTAACCTGTATCGAAAATGTAACTATACAAATATCCGCAATATGATTGGGGGCTTTGAATATGTCATCTAAATCAATAATTGACTTGGATTCGTTGTCAAATGAACTAACTATGCTCATTATATTTATTACCTCTTTCAATACTATACAATAGGTTTCTTAATATTCTTTGCATCTTTTAATTGCTTATTAGAAGCTTCTTTTGATTCTTTCTCATACATTTTACGACCTAATTCACGCGCTTTAACTGGAATGGCAACTTTTTGGAATTCGTCATATATTGACTCTGCTTCTTTAGGAGATATATCCGGCTTTAGAAGTTTTTTCATATATCCACCCATAATAGCAACCTTTGCTTTCTCATAATAACTAAGTTCTTTATTATTATTAACTTCATTCATATACTTATTTATACTACCAATGTTACTATATTTAGATACATGATAAGGATCATACTCCCTGACAATTGAAAATCCCTTAAGCTGAGCCATGGAAACACTGTTTTCATACTGATAGCCTCTATACTTCAAATCTTCTTTTTCCAGATTATACTTCTTAGAAGTAATATCAGCATTATTCTTAAGATTATTTAATGACTCATTTCCAATCTTCTTAGCTTCATCATACCTATTTATATTTTTCTTTATTCGTTTAAGAGTTGTGAACATTGTAGCTGCTTTTTCACCAAGATTAAATGACTCTCTTAGTCTTACCTCGCCATAATCATGGAACTTAAATCCAAAAAGTCCAAAATGCGAATCATGATAAGCGTAAGATTTTTCTTCAAGAGTACCTATCTTTTTTATCATATCATTTAAACTCTTATCAAAGTTTCCATTTTCAAGAGCATCTATACAATCATCAAGAGAAGCAGCCATATTGCGATAGTCTGAATGTCCGTCCTGTCTATAATCCTTAGCATTAGCATTCTTTCTACCTGCCGTTTTTAGAGTTTCTCTTATAGATTTTAATTCATCTCGGAAAGCAATTATACAGTTTTCAAGATTATCAACCTCTTCAACGAAACCTTTTCCAAGCAGTGCATCTGAAGTAAGCTTCCTTTTACCTTTTTGGTTTGTATCAGTATTTATTTCTATTTCAGAATCATGCTTATTATTAGTTATATTCTTATCATTATTTTTATTTAATTCGATATTAATGTTTAGATTATCTAATTCATCAGTCTTTCTGGTTTCGTCCTTTTTCTTTAGATCATCCTCATATATCTTCTTACGTATAGTTATTGTATTTTGGAGAGTCTTAAAATCTTCAATTGATTTATTAATACTCTCATATCCCTTAACAAATCTCTCAAGTTGAGTCTGACACTTAATAGCTCTGTCTATATTTTTCCTAAGACTTTCATATTCTTTGGATTCTTTACTTAATTTACTAAGTGCTTCTTCACTTAACTCAATATAATGCTTAGTTTTATTATACGCTTCTTTTGAATTATCAAGAAGCTGAGTAGCATTTTCATTAAATATAATCTCTCCTGAATCAGAATCATACCTGAAAGTATCTTTCTTAGACTTATTATAGATATTTTGAAGATCAATGATAGACATGATCATATCATTAAACTCAATATTTGACTGATACTGCTCCTTAGCATTTTTAATATCATCAATACTATTTGTAAGCATTATATTTGCAGCAGCCACCTTATACTGAGCTTCTTTCGCATCAAGCCTGATAGAGTTTTCAAAATCTCTGGCAATTGGATCTTGATCATTTTGAATAGCAAAACGATCATAAACCCTGGAAAATAGATTAAAGTATCTATCATCACCTGGAGCCTTCGGTCTTGCAAGATCTTTAATAGAAAGATTAGCAAAATCCTCATCTTTTATTATTTTAATCTGACCTTCTTTTATCGGAGCTTTAGAACGATTCTCATAATCATTATAAAACTCCTGAATCTTGTTTTGGATAGCTTCTATTCTAATTATAGCCGCATCTATAGCATCCTTTGATATATCATGACCTATAGCCATAGCCCTAAATATATCTTTATCAAGATGAAGTATCATCTGAGCAGTAGACTCAGGTAATACAAGCATCTTATCAAATGCTGTAGAGGCCATAGTCTCCCACTGTATGTTGTCATATTTTGCAAGAAAACTTGTATCGTTATCTAATCCCTGAATGCCAACAAGCTTTTTTGTAACCTCACCATTTGGAAGAACAACATCCTCAATAATATATGAATAATTGCCACCATGTCGATCAGTGTTACCACATATCAGATCGAGAATCTGCATATTTGCAATGGATATAAGTAGTTGTGGATTATTTTCTAATTGTTCATTTGTAATAAATAGCTCTGGCGAGTCAGGCTTAACACTATTCATAGTGACGCCCTTAGCCGTCTCCATAAAAGTACCCTTATATGTTTCATTGCCAATCTTAACTCGCATATTTCTGGATTTAGCTATTAGATTATCGAGTCCCAGCATTCCGGCAACCATAGACATGGCTGAATTACGTTTATCAACCTTGGCATTATTATTAATGCCCAAAGCATTAATGTTTTCTTTCATCCTAATCAAGAATGAAGAATGTAAAAGACCAAGTAATTCCTCTACAGAATCAGGATCCTTCATGAAACGATTCTTAAGATCTATAATTTTACTGTATGACGGATTCTTACTGTCTATTCCATAGCTGCTTATAAACTTCTTTATATCGCGATCAAAAGCTGAAGAAAATGCTTTTAAGAGTTTATCTGGAGATGAATAATACAAATGTATTTTTTCAATACTACAATTACGATCTATCTTTCTTTGAAGTGTTTTTATATTTGAAGAATTATTACCCTCATCACGAATCAGATACTTTACAAACTCGTGAAGTACAAAATCATCCCTACCAACTACAGAATCAGCCAGTTCATTAAGCCTTTCCTCAGCATCAAATGGCTTTTCATGTATAGTAAAATAACCATCTATTGGCTTATTATCAAAATCATTGGCCTTAATATGAAGTCTGGAGCTTAGATTACCACCCTTTCTTTCGATGTTTTTCTCATCAACCTCTACTGTAATAGAACGTGCCTGTTCAAAGATTTCACCAAGATGATAGCTTTTTTTCGCTTTCTCTTCTGGAGTAAGCTTTTCATCTGCTTTTAGAACATCATAAAGAGTTCTTAAATCCTTACTCATAACTATACGGAACTTGGCATAAGCAGGGTTCTTACTAAATACAGAGTTCTGAGCTTCATCCATCTTACGAATAATACTACTATATTTATCGGTAGTTTCTTTTAATTCATTATATGACATAGTCTTTTTACTGTTTAGTTCAAGATACGGAGCCATATAATCCAGAAGGCTTCCTAACTCGCGGAAGGACTTTATATCTTCAAGATCCATCTGCACACCACTGAATTTTTTTAGGAATTCCTTATACTGTTTATTTCTCTTATCAGCCCTGGCGAAGAAATCAGGTTTTTTATCATTTATCTTGTTATCATCTTTTTTGTTATCGTTTATTTTATTATCATCTTTCTTGTCATTATTTATCTTATTATCATCTTCCTTATTTTCATTTATCTTGTTATCTAAAGGCTTTTTATCATTCTTATTGTCATTTTTATTATTATTCTTATTATTTATCTCATTTATAATTGGTATTTTCGGCTCACGTAGAAGCTTTTTAGGGACATCAACATAAATGCTTTTAATAAATGGAAGAACAGCCTTTTCATCTTTCATTATTACATTTACAAAACTATTAACAGCATTTTCAACTTCATAAGGAATGCTGTTATATATTCCATTCATTGCCTCATGACTAAAGTTAATATAGTTTCTAATAATACCATCACCGTTATAGTAATTCTGATTTAATACTTTAGGGTCAGTCGATGGCATAGTAAGTGCTATATTAATAGCCTCATTAATTTTAGGGAATTTGGCAGCATTTCTTAAAACATTTCCTTTCATATCAGAATAAGCAAATGTTTTTATATTCTCTGCAAATCTCGCTAAAACAGTCGGGTTATAGTCTTTATTATTAACAAGAGACATCTTGGAATTAAAATGCTTTCCAAGATCTATCTTATCCCCTATTTGATAAAGAAATCTAATAGCTTCAGATATATCTTTACTTTGTTTAAAATAACCTTTATAAGGATATATATCTGGAGTGATTTCGTCCTTTATAGCATTTTCTTTGCCACTGAGCTTACCTATCAAAGCATTGTAATGTGTTTTTATTTCACGCAGGGATTTGTCCCAAAACTTATTTTCATCATCTCCCTGTTCAATCATATAAGATGCAAGCTTCTCAAAAGCGCTAAAAGTCTTATGAATTCTAAAAGCTACTACTGCTCCCGGCATATCCCATAACTCATACTTACCGTTCACTTTTTTAGGAGCCTGATCATACATACCACAACTGGTTTTGAATTCGATAAGAACATCATTTAAGGTTCTAATCTTCTGATTAGCATCAACACTTTCCCTCATCGCTTTAGTAGTTAAACCTTTAGGACGCTTTGGTGGAACAAAATTCTTACCAAGTTTTTCATCTCTTCTTATCCTTAAAAGCTTAGTATCAGCTTCAGGTCTTTTTTCTGCTCTCCTCTTTAATGCTGCTAGGTTTACTTTTTTAGGAAGATATGCGCCTTCTGATATAAGAACATTATTCTTATCCAGCGGATTCCTCTTCAGTCTGTCATACTCAGTATCATCAAGCCCCCCACCATTCTTACACGGAATCCTGCCTGTTCAAACTTGGCTTTATCTGTATCAGCGTCTTCCTGTTCTGGTAATGGTGGTTGAGTTAAAGTTCCATCAGGGTTAACTTTAACATAATGACTTGGCACATTTAACAAAGAATTATCCTTGGCATCTAACTCTATTTTAGACATCCAGCAAAATCTTGCTTCCATAGGACCATGATCAGAAAATGATCCTTTAAACAGATTATCTATTAGGTCTTCTAACTTATAATCAGTTTCAACTTCATTACTTACAGAATCTATACACTTAAGAGTTTTGCCATTAATACTCTTAATAGTATAATAATGAGCACCATTCGTAAAAGTTATAGGTGTTTTTTCTTCGTTAAGTATCTGTTTTATCCTTTTTGCAGCCTCGTCAGCACATGCAGAAACATATTTTTTCCAATCAATTTTCTGTTCAGTTCCTAAACGCTGTTGAGCTTTGCTTGGTAAAGCAAAGGAAAAATAGCGCATCATTCTATTAGGAGCAAATGCAAGAGCAGAGTCAGCTGCTTCTGAAACATTCATTCCCTTATCTCTATCGTATGTAAGTAAAACTGTTTTATCTTTTCTGTCTTTCATATTCAGATCAGGTCTATAAGCACGGATATCTTCCTGATCAACATTGATTCCATGAGCCTTAAGCATCATCATAAGACTACATGACCAACATCCATTTGATGAGGATTGTGGTTTATCAAAGGAAATATTTAGACTTACAGAGTCTTTGCCCTTATTATAATTAGTGAAATCAGGCAGTTCCTCATTCTCACTATATTTTTTTGCTTTTTCAATAACATGAATTCTTTTAAGAATAAGTATTCTCTGTTTTATATCCAGTTTATCCTGGTTACTTAGATAGTATTTCTTTAATTCAGTCAGATTTCCACAGTTTCTAATATTCTCTTCTAAAACCGGTGGATTAGAATACTCCCAATATCTGGCATGATTATCAAAGTTAAGAATCGAATTGAAGTACTCCATCTTCTCTTCATTTGTCTGTAGATTTTGCACATAATCAAGTACACTCTCCATATCAAAGATAGGACTTAGATGCTGACTACGATCAAGTCCTTTTATAAGCTCGACAAAATCACTATAATAGACTTTGATTTCTAATGGATCTCCATCCTTATATTTTTTCATATTAGCTGAAATAGTTTTTCTTTCAGTCTTCTCCTGCTCCATAATTGCATTGATATGATCAGGAATTTTATAATTATTATATATGTTATTAATATAATTATTATTTCCATTAAAATAGTTTCCAAAGATATAATTCGAAGAATAATCGTCATAAAACAGAAAATTATCATTATTATTTTTCAGATTGTCATCATATATTATGTTGTTATTGGTATTAGTTATTGGAGGTATATAGTTATCGTTTTTAGTAGGTGTAGGTTTTCTGGTTTCTTTATTTTTCTTAGGATTAACTATAAAATTCTCTATATCATCATCAAGCTGTTCTTTTTCTTTTAATTTTGTATGTGCTGTAAGCGCAACCTGAGCCTCTGAATATTTTTTTATAGTATCCTCAGTAAGTTCATGAAGATGCTTTATAAATTCAAAAGACTTCTTTGCTTCGCCTTTCAAAGTATCCTCTTTACCCTCAAAGGCTATAAGAACAGGCTTGAATATACGAAGAGTATCTATATGACTTACACATTTATCACTTTTTAGAACCGTATCAGCTATAAAACCACTCTTGTCTTCTTTTAACAGAATAAAAATGGCCTTAAGTAAATTATTGTCCTTATTCTGAATGGACTTATATGTCATATCTATGCTTTCCATATAATTAGCAAAAGCATCAAAAGTAAGAGAACCATTATATGGTTCATCTAGATTTGCATTTATTTTAGTATCTGTTATATAAGTTTTTAATGCCAGAACAGATTTTTTATATGAATCCTTTGTTTGCTTTTCATACTTTTGAATCTGTTCTTTATCCATGGCATAAGCATTTGAACGAATTGAGTTCCTATACTTCTTTTCGTTACTTATAACATTTTCCATGTCGTCTCTTAATTTTTTATGATTTAATGTAGGCATAACACTCTCCCAAATAATAATAAAATAAATAGTAATATATATTCCCTAACTTACACTAGAATTATACTATAATAAGAGCAACAAAAGAGCAACATCCTCAAAACAAAGTAAACTAATAAAAAAGTGAGCGCCATAGGATATACCTATGACGCTCTGAGTGAAAAACAGTAAAAGGGTTTATTTATTTGAAAGATATCCCTTCTTATTAAACTTGTACTTAATACCATCAATCCAAACATATTGATTGCTAGCATACCATCCAGTATTATCTGTATACCACCATTTTCCTCTTGTTTTCTCCCAATGTCCTCCTGAGTATGCTTCTACCCATGCTCCATCAGAACCTAACCAGCATCCATCACGATACTCATTATATGCCATATATCCTTCTGAATCGAAGTAATACCACTTATTATCAATCTTCTGCCACTGGTTCTTTGCGTACCATTTTGATGAATCCTCAAAGTACCAACCCTTCTTACCATACTTCCATGTTGCTTTGTAAAGGTAATCAACCTTACCACTGCCGTTATACCAAACTCCGTTAACCCACTCGTTCTTATATGTTACTGAAGCTTTAGGTGTTGAAGTCTTAGTCCCTGTAGACTTCTTTGCAGGAGTTGCTTTAACTGCAGGGTTTGTCTGTTTTTGAGTAGTCTTAGCAGTTGAAGCTGCCGGTTTCTGAGTTGTATTAGCCGGGTCCTGAGTTGTAGTATCTGGGTCAGGGTCTGATGGTTCGCCTAAATCTATCACATCATTTGAATCAGTTCCTTCACTTGAACCCTCTGATCCGCTTAAATCCTCAAGACTAATGTTATCGATAAATACATGATGAGCCACATCTGCCTCAATATCATCGAACTTACCAAGGCTGACACTGAAGAGAGAATCTGTATCAGTCTCATCATTCATCTCGAACTCAAGTTCAAATGTCTGCCAGTCACCAGTAAGTGCAACATTATTACCACCTGAATATACTGCCCAGTTATCATCAGCTGCACCATCTCTCTGCATTACTACACTTATAGTACGGTCAACTGTTGCTCTTGCATCAAATGTAAGCTTGTAGCTCTTACCCTTTTCAAGAGTAATTCCACGCTGCTTAAGCTGTATGTTCCAGTCAGCGTTACCTACTGTCTTAATAGTAGCATCAAATGCATTCTGATTACCTTCTGTAATAGAATCCACACCAAATGTAGCTTCTCCAGGTGAATAAGCACCAAATTCATAGTTTGCAAGGTTTGAATCGAACTTAGCGTTCTTGATCATTGCATTTTCTCTGATTGCTACATTGTCAAGATAATATGTTCCTGCTTTTGTAAACTTAAAGATAACATTTGAATGATTTTTAGAAACTTCTTTATCAAACTTTATTGTATAGTCAAAGTTCTGTTTTTCGCTTGTTAGCTTAGGATGAACTTCAAATCTATCTGCAACAATAGCTGTAAGTCCATCTTCTGCACCATCTGGTGTATATGCATCAAAGCTGAAATCAAACTTGCCTTCTGTAAAGCTTTCAAGCTCACTCTGTGAAATAACAACAGGATCAGCTTCGCTGGCACCTTCAGGGACTACAACCTTAACTGTAAGTTCTCTGCTTGTTTTACCATTAACCTTTTCGTTAGTTACTGATACAGAACCCTTGTCTTCATCGGAAACCTCCCAATATCCAAGTCTCTGTTCTCCCTGATCGAATGTACCGTTATATACATAGTTTCCGTCAGGTCTTACTGTTTTATCAGTACTCTCTTTTATTTCTTCTCCATCAACATGAGTTATTGTAACATTTGAGATTGTTACAGGAGCTGTGCTGCCCTGATCACCAAGGTTGAACTCTAAGATACCGTTATGGTATGTCTTTGAATCCATTGTAAAGTCGTATGAATAGCTCTGAGTCTTATTTGAAAGCTCTACTGTTGTATCTTTAAGATATCTGGCCCAGCCATTCTCTTCACCTCCTTCAACGTCAACGATCATAGTTCTTGTTTCGCCATCAGCGAGATCAGCTGATGCATCAAAGGAAAGATTGTATTTCCATCCCTTATACATTGGAATGCCTTCCTGCTTTAACTGAACTGAATATGTATTACCGCCAACCTCTGAAGAATTAATTGTTATTGCATTGTTTTCTACTGTTGCTGTAGAACCAGATGCATCATTCTCAACATGGAGTAACCAGTTGTCACCGTCAGCTCCTTCTGCCTTGATATCTTTTGCAAAATCGCCATTTACTACATAGTTGCCATTAACTGGTTCTCTGTATGAAATTGTCTTTTCTGGCTTCTCAGCTTTTTCTTCAAGCTCTTTATATTCTGCTTCGCTCTTCTGATATACCTTGACGTAATCAATTTCGAAGCTCTGATTGTTCATATCATTTACAGCTGCCTCGTCTGGATATCCAACCCAGCTTCCACCAACTGCAAGGTTAAGGATTACATAGAAGTCCTGATCGAAAGGTGCTGGATATGTAAGCTGTCCCTCAGCATCCTTGCCTGTGAACCAGTCATTTTCTCTGTAAACTTCTGTTCCATCTACATACCAAATCAGCTGTCCTGGTAACCATTCGAGTGCATATTCATGGAACTCTTTAGAGAAATCAGATTCTGAATCCACCTTAAGTGTACCCTGACTCTGTCTATGTCCTGAACCTGAGTCATATCCATAATGAATTGTATGGTATGACTTATTTGTTTCCTGTCCCATAACCTCCATGATGTCAATCTCACCACACTGAGGCCACTGGCCATAATTTGTCTCGTCTGAAGCCATAAGCCAGAATGCTGGGAGGTAACCCTTTCCTTCTGGAACTCTTGCGCGGCATACGAACTTACCATATGTGAAGTCCTTCTTGCCCTGAGTATTAATACGGCCAGATGTGTAATTATAATTTTTGTAATTAAATTCAGAAGAATCTGACTCTGCAGCAGTTAAATCATTAATTGCAACATCTGAAAGTGTAATTGTTGCTGCCCCACTATCTTCAACACTACCATTTATCAGACCCATGTTGATCTGAAGAGAAGCTGTGCTTGTAGTTTTTTCTGCTGTGAACTCAATTACTATTTCACCAGTTTCTTCGCCTATAGCTGGAACTGATGAACCGAATGTATAATATTTATCTTCTGGATCATTAATTGCAACTTCAATTTTTCTTGCTGCAGTTGAAGAAGCTTTCATAGTGAATTTATAACTATGTCCCTGCACAATATTCAGATTATCCTGCTTTACCTGAACATGCCAGTTCTGTGTTCCTGAATCATTAATTGCTACTACGGCATTTCCATCTGCAATGTTTATGCTTCCATCTGCTGTAGCTCCATCAGATTCCCAATTTGCGACTAATGTACTCCAATTAGTCGAATCAAATGAATTTCCACTTAAGATGTTTGTAGAAGCACCGCTTATTTCTTCTACTGTTGGATATATTTTTAATTTACCCTCACTTACCTCAATGTTGTCAGCCATATCATTTTCACTGACATAACGTTGAAGCTCAGCATTAACCCATCCTGGATCATGAGCCTCCACATTCCAAGCTGAAGTATCAAGGGATGACCCTGTAAAATCATCCTCCCATACCAACTTATATCCATCTGCGCTTTCATTGGATTCGTTATCAGCGGCATTTGAGGTAAAAGGAATGCCTGAGAAAACAAGTCCAACAGCGAGCGCTGATGCAACAAGCTTCTTATTAAATTTTTTCATCGATTTCTCCTTTCACATGTTTTACGAACTCGAATTGTAAATTCAATATATAATTTTTACATTTCGAAATATATATAAAATGTTTCCAAAAATACAAAATTGATGAACTATCTTTTTATTGTTGTTGATATCAAATTTATGCTATTATTGCATTAGTTACAAAATCTGGGGACTATTTTAAATAATAGTTACAAAAACCGTATTTATTGTGAATAATTTATATCGAATATATTTTATGAGGTGATTTATTATGAAAAATACCGAAGATTACTTTAATCAGGAGAATGAAATGCACCGTACTCCCGATGAAGAAATTCAATTCTTCCACGCTGTATGTAACGGAGACATTGATGCAATATATCAAAATTGTGCAGAACATCGTTTTCTGGATTCTGAAGGAGTTGGTCAGTTATCCAGAGATCCTGTTCAGAATCTGAGGTACCATATGGTAGTTACTGCTGCTCTTATTACCAGAAACTGTATACAAAAAGGGCTTGAGCAGGAAAAGGCATTTCGTATGAGTGACTTCTATATCAGGAAGCTGGATGATACAAAGACTATTGAAGATGTGGAAAAGATTCATGATGCTCTGGTCCTGGACTTTACTGGTAAAATGCGTCTGCTTAGAAATAAGGGGCTTTCTAAGCCTATTAATAAATGTCTGAATTACATCTACGCTCATATTTATGAAAGGATAACTATTCAGGAGCTGGCAGATAATTCTCATGTTTCAAAGAGTTATCTTTCCAGGCAGTTTGTTAAAGAGGTTGGTGTTCCAATCAGCGATTATATTCGGGAATCAAAAATAGAAATAGCTCAGGAGAAGCTTCGTACAACTGAAGATAGCATTTTAGATATATCCTGTATGCTCTCTTTTGCTTCTCAGAGCCACTTCATCGATGTGTTTAAAAATATCACAGGAATGACCCCTAAAAAATACAGGGATCTTAATAAAGGCAGCAGGTGGTCCATTTCGTAATTTATGCCTTAACGCCTCACTTTCTCTATGTTTTTGTTGCGCTTTTAAACAATGAAAAAACGCCTAAGGTTTCTTAGGCGCCAGTTCAATAAATCCATAGGATTCTAACATTTTCATATATTCTGAAAGCCTTTCGTAAAGCGGCTCTGCATCTTCGCCAAAGTGTTCCTTCACTTTGGTCCCAAGGTCCAGGATATTTGTCTCACCATCTATAAGTGGCCAGACAAAATTCCCAATCCCCTGAAGATGTATCTGCGATACCTTAGGCTTTTTTAGTATCTTCTGAGCAACTCGGTTAAATGCACCCTTATTCTCTACAAATATGGTTACATTTCCCTCTTCATCCTGCTCCCATTTATACTTATCCACTCTTCGCGGAATGAATTCCAGAAAGTTTTTACTCTGCTTCATCTGCCTTCTGCTCTTTCTTATCATCTTTGCTAAATGCACTCTTAGCTATACAAGCAGTTATAACTATCAGAAGAATTATACCGCCAACTATTCCAGTATCAATCTTTGTGGAAAGATCAATAATCTTATCGACATTAAGTACTGCAAGAATAGCAAGGATAATACCCATAAGGCCTTCTCCTGCGATCATTCCTGAGCAAAACAGTATGCCTGAACCAGATTCAGACTCTTCTTCTGTCTTTCCTTTATCAGCTAAATGCTTGATGATACCACCGATCATAATTGGTGTACTCAGCTCAAGTGGAAGGTAAAGACCGATTGCCACTGGAAGTACAGGTATCTGAAGAATCTCAACAACTATAGCAAGGAAGATACCAACAAAGATAAGTGGCCATGGAAGGTTTCCATCCATAACTCCCTCAACTATCATCTTCATAAGTGTTGCCTGTGGAGCTGCAAGATCTTTTGTTCCGAAGCCCCATGCTGAATCAAGAAGAATAAGTACTCCACCGATTGTAAATGCAGCAACAACAGCACCAAGAAGCTCTCCTATCTGCTGTTTCTTAGGTGTTGCACCAAGAAGGAATCCTGTCTTAAGGTCCTGTGAAGTATCTCCAGCCATTGCAGCAACTATACAAATAATAGAACCTATTGATATAGCACCTATCATTCCGTGAGCTCCTACGTCTCCTGTAGCCTTTAATACAAGTGTTGCAAAAAGCAGAGTTGCAATTGACATACCAGAAACAGGGTTATTACTACTTCCTACAAGACCAACCATTCTGGATGATACTGTACCAAAGAAAAATCCAAATACTACTATGAGGATAGCTCCCACAAGAGAAACAGGTATTTGTGGAAGAAGCCAAATGAGAAGGATAACTAAGATAACACCACCTAAAACGAAACGCATATCAATATCCTGCTCAGTTCTCTTTGTACTATCTCCACTTCCACCCTTCATGCCTTTTAATGCATGCTTAAATGTAGATACAATAAGTGGCAAGGATTTTACCAGACTGATAATTCCACCGGCCGCAACCATACCAGCACCTATATATCTTATATAGCTACTCCAGATGGCTCCAGCACCGCCCTCTGCGTACATATTTGCTATTGTATCTGTTCCTGGGTATAAAACTGTATCTCCACCAAATTCAATGATAGCAGGGATGAGAACAAACCATCCAAGAATACCACCGGCTAAGAGATACGAAGATATTTTCGCACCGCAGATATATCCTACAGAAATAAGTGCTGGATAAACTTCAGTAGAAAACTCTGTCTTTAAAGATTTAATTGGAGCTGCTACAACTCCCGGAACAACTTTAATTCCATCTACAAGGAACTTGAACAGACCTGCAAGACCCATTCCTATGAATACATTCTTTGCATTCTTTCCGCCCTCTTCTCCGGCAAGGAGAACCTCGGCACAAGCTGTTCCTTCTGGATATGGAAGAACTCCATGTTCCTTTACTATAAGAGCATTACGAAGTGGTACCATGAAGAGAACTCCAAGGATACCACCACATAATGAAATAAGTGTGATTGTTATAAGGCTAGGTTTATCTGTCACACCTTCCTTAGCCCACAAGAATAAAGCAGGCATTGTAAATATTGCACCAGCCGCAAGTGACTCACCAGCTGATCCAATGGTCTGAACCATATTACTCTCAAGGACTGAATCCTTACGCATGATAACACGGATAACACCCATCGATATTACCGCCGCTGGGATAGATGCCGAAATTGTCATACCGACACGAAGACCTAGGTATGCATTTGCAGCACCGAATACTACAGCTAAAATAATACCCATTATAACTGATGAAACAGTAAACTCAGGTGTAATCTTATCTGCAGGGATAAATGGTTTAAACTCTTGTTTGCTTTTGTTGTCTGACATTATAAATCCACCTTTTCAAATTCAATTTTTTTCAATTCCGTTTTCACCGATTGTAAGCTCGCCTATATTATCGAGTATTTCGTGCTGGAATTCAAGTGCAAACTTATCATCCATATAAGCATACTATTTATGAATTCTAGGCGCAGCACCAACATCCTTGTCTTTTAGTTCCGCTTCTAATTTTGCTAAAGTTTTTTTAGCATTCTTTGTTTTCTGTTCTGCAGAAAGCATATCCAAGCGTTCGTTAAAAGCCTTGTCTTTAGCATTTTTTATATCTTTTTCAACATTATGATTTTTCATACCATATTGCTTAGCAAGATTTTCATTTAGACTTAAATACTTTGTTTTCAAATGTTCATTTTTAATACCAGCATTTTCAATTTGTATTTCTTTGTATTTTCCATTTGTCAGATCATCAATATTAAAGTCTTCACCAACACTCTTTTTAAATTCACCCTTCCATACATCTTTATATGGACAAATGTCATCTTTAATAATATTTTCGATCACATAGTCTTTTTCTATAGGCTTAGCATCATTCTGGACACGTTTAACAAAATCAGAAAGTGACTCTTCACGTCCTAAACCTCCTGGCATCCATCTTTTTCCTCTAAGTCTATGAATCATTTCCAAACTCTTACAAACAGAATAGGTGTAATCTTCTGCAGAAATTTCTTTTTTATTTCTGGCTTTTTCCTCATCGGCCATCTGTTTCTCAAGAATTTTTCTTCCATATTCTCGCATATTCATTATAACTGCATTTTTACCACGTGCATAAGAAGTATTAAGTTTTTCCAGAACGTCTATTGAAGCACTAATACGTGGTTGTTCATGCCACTGTCTTCTGAACGATTCTTTTCTACCTTCTTCGTTAAGATCTTCTTTCTTCTTTTCTATATAAGCTTCAACAAATCCAATACATTTTTTTTGTAGATCATAATATTTTGCAATCTTTACCGCATCTATAATTCCAGTCTTATCAACCTTAAGCTCATTCTTAGCATAATCTTTAAGCCCCTTTAAATTTCTCAGCATATCATTAAATTTGTCTGAGCCAAGTCCAAACATATTGAAGTCAACGGCCTTTATAGTATTATACATCTCCGTCGCCTCATTCTTTAAGCTTTCGATTATAGAAGCCTCATCTGTATTTGATTCTTTTGCAAGTTTTTGTTTTGTATCAGATACAGGATCTAAATCCTTGGATTTTTCATCTGCTTTAATTTCATCCTTTATTGTAACGAAATGTTCTTTCAGATTATTGAAAGTCTGGCGCTCATGCTCAGACTTTTGTGCATACTTTTGTTTTTGTTCTTCATTAAGCTCTACAGCACCACTTTGTTTGTATTTTTCATTAACTAAACTTAGGAATTGTTTCCTTTCATGACTATATTCAAGAGGAATAAACCTATCCATTTCCTCCACAAATTCCCTTAAAAGTTCATTTCTCTTATCATAGTAAATAATAGGAGGAAGGACAGTATCCATGAGCTTTTCTTTCATATTATCAAGAAAAGTTTTAGAAATACTAACATCGTTTTTTACGGTATCACGCATTATGGTATACATGAAGGTGATGAGTTCCTCATCTTCTTTCTGCCAACCGTTTTTTATAAGCGTATTTCTAAAGTTTTGGAAATCTTCTTCTATTTTTTGAGAATTCTTGTAAGTTTCAACAACGTATTCATTATTTGCAGAAATACTTGCAAACTCTTCCTCCGAAAGATCCTTTTTCATTCTCTTTAGATTAAATTTCTTTATCGGAAAATTTTTATCATTTTTGAGAATATCATGCAATTTTTCAATTTCTTCGATTGCCTTTAATCTGGTTTTCAGGGAATCAATAAACAGATTATTAAGATAATTGATAAGCTCATGAACCCTCTTATCATCAGTTTTAGTGCCTAATTCGTATAAATCTTTAAAAACACTAGTATCATTTGCAATCCCATTCAACTTATCATTTTCATTAGCAAAATAACCCCATCCCTGAGATCTCATCTTATTAAAATAGTCAACTTTACGAAGATTTTTGATATCGTTAGTTGCTACAAAGTTATCACCGTATTCTTTCATATCCTTCTCCTGAAACTAAATTACATAGGATTTTTTTACATACCAGCTGCTGGTCCAGAAACCTTTTCTATATTCTGCTTAGCAGCATTTCGCTGTGCAACCTTCGCCTGTTTAATAGCAGCTTCACTTGATACCTTTGAACCCAGAACCTTTGATAAACCATCTAGCTTCTTAAGCTCTTCAGGATTCTTCTCATGTTTTACAGCAGAATTTTTAATGATATTATCTCTTATCTTCAGTATATCGTTATTTGTAATATACTTTTCCTTTGCCATTTCAATGACCTGTTTTTTGAATTCCGTCTTGAATGGAGCATTATCAATTACCTGCTTTTTGAATTCACGGATCTGTTCAGGATTCTTCATGAAGTACTCTGTTTTACCATTCTGAAGACCTTCGTTTATTGTAGTAAGTGTCTTTACAGAAAGTTTATCCATAACATCTGCTGGATATTTACCCTCAGAAAGATACTTAGTATATTTAGCATTAGCCTGTGTGATATTATCGTGAATCTTCTTTTGTTCATCAAAAACATCTAGAAGCTTCTTCTTCTCAGCTTCTGGTGGATTCATTCCAGCTGGCTCATATTCATCAACAAGCTTAGAATAATCTTCTTTATATTTATTCTCAGCTTCTTTAAATGCCTTATCAGCATTCATCTGACTTTCATTAATAAAATTACTAAACTGTTCATCAAGCTTTTTATCAAAGTTATTCCTAATAGTATTAGAATAGAGAGTCTTAATTGCTGAATCGAATAATGCATCCTCATAAGCCTTTTTCTGCTCTTCTGTAGGATTCTTAATATCATTGAACCTTCTCTTAAGATCTGTTCTATGAGCATATTGCTTTAAGTTCTCATCAACAAGATCCTTTCTTAGCTTTTTATTCTTTTCAAGAAGATTGTATTTGAGATTATTAACGTATCTCTCCTTTTCCTCAGCAATAAACTTATCATAAGCTTTCTTTTCTTCTTCTGGAGAAACTTTAGTACTGTCACGCAAATATTCAGAAGGAGAAACATCGAATCCTGGCATTTTGGTTATATTTCTCTCTGCATATGTAATACCATGCTGTTCGAATTCTATTGTTGCTTTATTTAATGCATTAAGAGAATTCTTGGCATCAAGCATTGCTTTATAATGCCTCTCTCCAGTTTCACCTAGCTTTTTATGGTCGTTCTCTTTAGCAGGATTTCCACCTTTTTTCTTAATAATTTCATCCTTGCTATTAAGATACTTATTTATCTGATTAGCTGTTGATTCCTGAAGCGCCTTATAAGCTTTAAGCTTTTCTGGATCAAGTTTTACTTCCTTACCATTTTCCATTTTATAAATAGGCTTCTTCTTATTAGGCTTTCCGAATTTGTCTAATTCATAATCAACAATCTTAACAGAATGACCTGTACGCTCCTGACTGAGCATCTCTCTTGAGATTTCTGTTTTCATTTTCTCAAGCTTTTCAAGATTACTAATAATATCTTTATATAAACCACTTGAGCTTCCTTTAACAGATGCCTCTACCAATCCTTTTCTTGCTTCTCCAATGCTTTTAACATTTGCAAAACGAGGAGGTTTTCCACTTATAAATGAATTAAAACGACTCTTTGAAGCATCAGCTGACACTCTGTCCTTTACACTAGAAAAGAATTCCTTATGGTCTCCATTTTCAAGTAAATTATAGAATTCCGCTGCAGATTTAGGCTGCATAATTTCAAGAATTCTATCAGCGTACTGTTCCGAATATTTAACAAGTCTCTGATTTGAAACTGTATAATCAGGATGATTACTATCAAAATATTCAGGATGCGCATCTATGTTCATTCCATTAAGAAATGCATTATGGAAAAATGCACTTGCAGCAGTTTTTAAGAATTCCTTATCATTTATATCTGCTTCCTTAACACTCTCCTTAAAGGCTGCAATTTCCATACTCTTATCGCAGATTTTGAAACTCCTGTTAAGCTCAGGCAGTTTTTCGCCTGGTTTCATTGTCTCTAACTCTTTTAGCTTGTCATTTATAACATCCTTAAAGTATTTTTCTTCAAACGCAGGTACTGTATCAGCAAATATACTTACAGCATCCGCATAAATTTTTGTAGCTGGACCAAATTTTGGATCAGATTTATAAGTATGATAAAACTCCTGGAGCTGTGTAATAGTTTTGATAACATCTGAAGGTGATTCTACTTTACGACTAAGAATAGACTCCTTAAGAGGACGAAACTTATCGTTTTCAAATTCATCTAGATAGTTATATAATTCTTTACGCATCCTAATAGTTTCTTCAGAAGAATTAATACTATCCACCAGTTTTTTTCGTCCCTCAGTATCTAAAGAATTATATTCAGCTCTATACTTAGCTTTTAAGTCCTTAAGTTTTTTCTCTTCAATAACTAAATGATTGGTAATTTTACATTTTGCCCTTCTAATATTACCTTCTATTTTTCCGCCAACAGAAAGGACTTCAATGTCTTTAGAGTTGTATCCAAGACGAATACCCTCTTTCATCCATTTAAGACCTATAAGCTGAGGCATGATATCACGAGTTGTGGCACTAGCATCATTTCCAGTAGCATGGCCTATACTATTACCCATGTATTCTGTTTCCTCCTGAACATCAAGAGGAAGTTCCATCATTCTTTCGAAGGCATCGATAGATTTTGTCATACATTCATCAAGCTTAGCCATGTATAATCTTTCTTTTTCTTCATTCCAGCCGAACTTCTCCATTCTCTGTCTGTCAAATTCAGTTAAGAAGAAATCATTACCGGCTTCATTAAAATCATTAATTGCATCAAGCGCTCCCACTTCCTTTAAATGTCTGGAAACTTCTCTTGGATCCTTACGATTTCCAAAAGCTTCTAATGCATTTCCCGATGTCTGCGTAAAGAAATTCAATAAATAGTCTCGATCCATCATCGCACGCATAACATTACCATTTTCAACTTCATTTAAAGTTGATAACGATTTACAAGCACGCTTCATATCATTTTGATAACCCTTCATACGAAGAAGAGCTTCATCCATAAGAACTTTTGCTTTATTACTAAACTCAACGGCATCCTGTTTATCTTTTTCTTGAATTGCTACAGACATTTCAACAGCCATGCCGCCTCTTTTTCCACCATATTTCTTATCATCGAGGCGACCTTCATTATCTAGTTCTTCAAAAGATTCTCTATTTTTATCTCCATATTCTTCGCTCAATGAAAGAACCAGATTAGGATAAATGCTATCTACCGGTTCACTAACACCCATCCAACCAACGAATTTACCATTCTGTGTAAAGAATGGACCATATAGTTCAATTTCTTCAGGAGTCATGGATGTTTCCTGAACCTCCTTTGAAATCACTTCAGGAGCAGCACCCATTTTTCTTCCACCGAATCTCATGGAATGATCACAGAATGTGACAGTTGATTCAAGCGCATTTTTAACATCCTTTGAATAAACAAGCTTTGCACTAGCTATTTTCTTAAACTCATCAGCAAGTAAAATCTTATCAGATGCATTCTTTACCTTCGTATTCTGCAGCTTTTCATTAAATTCTTTTACCTGACGCGAAAGTATTGTAACGTTTCGAATCTTTGTCATTTTAGTTTTTTCTATATTGGCTGGATCCACATCAAGTTTAAGCACCTTTAACTCTGTCTCCAGTAACCAGTCAAGTTCAGAAACTTTTCCCGCAAAATCAAGCTCATTCATACCCCAGCCATTTTCAATAGCCTTTTGCTGACCTCTGATATTCTCTATATTAGCTTTTGCTGTACGTCTACTATTAGCATCACGAACGTCTTTTCTGGTAAATGTATCCAGCTTATTATTGAGATATCTGTCATATTCTGATTTACCATCTTCATTTACATAGCCTTCAAGTATGCTGTAATTCTCGAGCATTGCCTTGAAATCATTATTAAGCTTTGAAAGATAATCAGCCTCTTTTTCAGGAGTATAATCATCTAATACCTTCTGTTTATCGTATTCTCTTTGTAAGAGATCAGCTGTAATACTAAAGAATTTATTTAAATACTGAAGAGGTCCCTTCTTTGGCTCATGCGTGATAGGGTCAACCTCATCGAGATATCTAATGCTATCATCTATACTAATTTTATCCCCAACCAAAGGTCCATTATGATGCTGATGTATAAGCTCTGAAAGATATGAGTTTTCTACCATAGCACGACCAAAATCTCCGGCTTCTGTATCTAGCAGCTTTTCAGTAACTGCAAGATAACCGGAGTAATAATTGGCTTTTGGATTTTTTTCCTTACTTTGATGATACTTATCGCTGAGGTTTTTCAGATCATTTTGTAATTTCTCAGCAGTTTCTGGGGATACATCACCATCAAAAGAATATCCATTGATGAAATGTTCTTTTAAATTTTTTGGCTTATTTTTTATTTGAGAAATAATTGTCTGGATTTCTTGATCCATTTCAGGACTAAAAGCACCATAAATAAATTGCAACTGATTTAAGGCACCATATGCCTGAGTACAGGCTGACTTAGTCCCGTATTTTCCTTCAATAAATATATTTTTCTTTTTTGGCTTTGGCATTTTTTATCCCTCCAAAATATATATAAACATAGAATATAGTTATTTTATTATATCGATTTACATTATACACCATAAAACGCAACAAATGCGCAACAAATAGGCAACAAAAAGGACTATATAGAGCCTTTTTTCAAGGTTTTTCTATATAGTCCTTTAATATCTTATTTTAGCCGTGTTTTAGCTTAGAAATCTTACACGATATATATATTCTCTGCTATTTCTTTGCTAATACTGTTATCCATGGTTTTGAACTATGATGAATCACCTTGGTTTTCTTAAACCCTGCCGCCCTAAGTGCTTCTTCGATAGTTTCTCCTGTATAACACTTCATTCCTTCAATTTTCTTTTCATATTTCAGGCTGGTTTCATCAGTACCGTCTGATTCATTAACAATCATAAATACTCCACCTGGCTTTAGAACCTTTGCTACTTCTGCAAAACATTTCTCAAGTCCAGGCCAAAAATATATAGTTTCAAATGCAGTTGCAAGATCAAATGTCTCTTCTACCAGATCAAGCCGAGATACATCTCCCTGCTTGACTACACACTTGCCCGCATCAATCATCTTCTGATTGTAGGATGTTGCTTTTGCAACAGACACGTCAGAATAATCAATTGCTGTCACCTTCGCATCAGGATATTTTTCCAGAAACGCTGCGGCATTTCTTCCGCCTCCACAGCCTATCTCTACAATCTCTTTAGGTGTTATCTTTGACAGATGTGACATTCCCCAATCTGCCATCTTTGCATGACCGCTATTCATTCCATTTACCATCATCTTGCCGAGAATCCCTTCCGGCTTTCTTGTCTGATTAATAAAATCATTAAATAATCCCATTATTATTTCCTCCCTTACGACTTAAGACTATATCTAAAATCACAATAGTTAGAATTATATATTTTAGATTAGTATCAACTAACTTTGTATCTTATCACATAACTATTGCTATTACAAACAGAAAAAGACATATCACAACTCTGTCACTAAAGATAGAATCGCGATATGTCTACTTCAGAGGAACAAAAAACCACTCATGCATCCCTGCATGAGTGGTTTTTATTTAATAGAAAAATTTATTTAGCACCTTTCTCAGCAATAGCAGCCTGTGCTGCAGCAAGTCTTGCTACAGGTACACGGAATGGTGAACATGATACATAGTCAAGTCCAATCTTATGGCAGAACTCAACTGATGAAGGATCTCCACCGTGCTCTCCACAGATACCAGCGTGAAGTGCAGGATTAACTGGCTTACCAAGCTTAAGAGCTGTATCCATAAGCTTACCAACGCCTGTCTGATCAAGCTTAGCAAATGGATCTGACTCGAAGATCTTTGTATCATAGTAAGCACCAAGGAACTTACCAGCATCATCTCTTGAGAATCCAAATGTCATCTGTGTAAGATCGTTTGTACCGAAGCAGAAGAAATCAGCTTCCTTAGCGATCTCATCAGCTGTAAGTGCAGCTCTAGGGATCTCGATCATTGTACCTACTTCATACTTAAGATCAACGCCTGCAGCAGCGATCTCAGCATCAGCTGTCTCTACTACAAACTTCTTAACATACTTAAGCTCCTTAACCTCACATGTAAGTGGGATCATGATTTCAGGCTTAACTGTCCAGTCTGGATGCTCCTTCTGAACCTCGATAGCAGCTCTGATAACAGCCTTTGTCTGCATAACAGCAATCTCAGGATATGTAACTGCAAGACGGCATCCTCTGTGACCCATCATAGGGTTGAACTCCTTAAGAGACTCAACGATAGCCTTAACTTCTTCAAGTGTCTTACCTGTTGCATCAGCAAGCTTCTGCTGCTCAGCTTCCTCATGAGGAACGAACTCATGTAAAGGTGGATCCAGGAATCTGATTGTAACAGGATTTCCTTCAAGTGCCTCATAAAGAGCCTTGAAGTCGCTCTGCTGATATGGAAGAATCTTATCAAGAGCCTTCTCACGAGCCTCAACTGTGTCAGCACAGATCATCTCACGGAATGCAGCGATACGATCTTCTTCGAAGAACATATGCTCTGTACGGCAAAGTCCGATACCCTCAGCACCAAGCTCACGAGCCTTCTTAGCATCAGCAGGTGTATCAGCATTTGTACGAACCTTAAGCTTTCTGAACTCATCAGCCCAAGCCATGATACGTCCGAACTCACCAGCGATCTGAGCATCAACTGTTGGGATGATTCCCTGATAGATGTTACCTGTTGTACCATCGATAGAAATCTCTGAACCTTCGTTGAACTGAACACCAGCAAGTGTAAATGTCTTGTTGTCCTCATCCATGTTGATGTCGCCACAACCAGATACACAGCATGTACCCATACCACGAGCAACAACGGCAGCATGTGATGTCATACCACCACGAACTGTAAGGATACCCTGAGCACTCTTCATACCTGTGATATCTTCTGGAGATGTCTCAAGTCTTACAAGTACAACCTTCTCTCCTCTAGCAGCCCACTCTACA
>Ga0129306_1001301_pt1 | contig 29121 bp, 29 predicted proteins | sample P827metagenome_FD_94438 | JGI IMG/M metagenome (GOLD analysis project Ga0129306, IMG submission 94438) | Capybara group fecal microbial communities from Wisconsin, USA - P827 metagenome | ecosystem: Host-associated > Mammals > Digestive system > Large intestine > Fecal | place: USA: Wisconsin...
AGGTTATTTCACATTCGTCTCTTGTGACACAATAGCCACCATAAGACAACTCTACATATTTAGCATAACCTGTACTATAGAGCACCATGTCAACATTTGTGGGCAATGATCCATCTAATTCTGGTCTGCAAAGGCATCTGTCATCAATGATACACAGATGAGGTTTCAGAGACTTTAGACTTTGATAGAACTCCTTATTATCAAATTTTCTTCCATAAGAATGCACAAAGAGCAGTCCGTCATAATCCTTCTTATTAACCATTTCCAAGGCAAGATTCTCCGACATTGTATGTCTGTCGTCTATGTCAACAAAATCAAAGTCAACTCCCGCCTTCATCATCGTTAGCGGCACTACCGGACATACGTTAGCAGGAATTAGAAACGGGCCTTTAAAAGAGTTCGACTTTAAAAAACCATAAAGGACAGCAGAAGCCCTATTAGCATATGTTATCATTCTCATAGCGTTTTAAACAGTTCCACCATAATCTGCGGTGTCTCTGGGGTTATTGTATTAAGTAAGGCCTTGTCGCGCATATGTCCTAGCACCTTACGAATTCTTCTCACAGAATCGTCATCAGAATAATCATCGACACCCTCTATAAGGTTCTCCTTTAGAAAAGCATAATAGTCATATTCTTGGTTTCTTACGTAGTAGCCTCCGATTATCTTTGCACCACACGCTAATGCTTCATTCATCATCGTAGATGCAGGAAGAATAGCCACATCTGTATTCATGAAGATTTCTGCTATCTCTTTTGCGGAGAGGTTCTTTTTATAGACGACTTTAGGCGATTCTATCATTTTTTCAGAAGAGTATCTGTCGCCAACAATAGCAGTGATACTCTTGACAATTGGCTCGTCTATTATGCCTAATATTGTCTTTTGAGTCAAGTCTAAAAAATCAGATCCGCCAAAAGCAACAACGACATTCAGTTTATCTGAAATAGAGTTCTTTGATTGTCTCTCTTTACAAGCCTCAAAAAACGGTTTTCTCAGTAAAGAATAGCGCAGCCCAAACGCAAACCTCGTGTAATCCTCACAGGAATAGTCATCTCTTGTCCAACAAATTCCTTGATTAATAATCAAATCAGCCACATAATGCTTGTCGTGCATATCATCAATGCAGACCAATTTGCATCCTTTATCTTTTATTCTGCGCTGATAATCTGTCGTATAGAAATAATTATCCAGTACAACTATTTCATCACCATTCAGAAATTCAAGAAAAGACCTGAACTTGGTTGATTCTTCCAATGCTATAAACCGGCAAACCGCCTCCATTTGCGAGATTTGATATGGAGTAGGTTCTGTTGTGTAAAAGCAACATTCAAAGTCATCCTTCAGCATATCAGCTAAGGCCAATGTCCTGATAAAATGACCATATCCTATGCCTGCACCGGCATCTGCACGGAAAAAAACCTTTTGCATTATTTATTAAGGAGGTTATATTTCATTTCAGCCAATTGCCAATCAGTCAGGGTATCAAGATCCTGGACTTCAGTTTCAGGAAGTATCAATGGTATGCAGTTCTTCATCCAGAGGTCTTTCTCAATCATAAATTGAGGTACCCTCGCAAAATAGAACTGCCCTGCATCGTGATATATCTTCTCTAAATCTTGCGAGCGAGCAGACTGGTATTCCGGCCATTTCATTCCTATCTTACCATCTACAATATGAAGACAGCGTTGAATAGGATAAGAATAAGCGACACAGGTAAAAATTGCATCAGCTTTGTCTGCCAACATTTTATCATAAGCCTCTTTAATTCTGTCGGAAGTAACGAAAGGAGCGGTAGAATAAAGGCAACAGATATTATCGAAGTTCATCCCTCTCTTCTCATATTCCCCCAACACTTCAAACAGTACATCCTCCGTGCTGGCAAAGTCATTTGCTGTCCTCTCTGAACGCATGAAAGGTACTTTAGCACCAAATTGACGAGCAATTTCTGCATACTCTTCATCATCGGTTGATACCATTACCTCATCAAAGATTCCACTCTCCAGAGCTGCTTCAATGCTATAAGCCATAATGGGTTTGCCCATGAATGGCTTAATATTTTTACGAGGTATTCGTTTACTTCCACCCCTCGCAGGTATAATACAAAGATTCTTCATATCCTTATTATAATGGTTTATTTCTCTTCCTGTGCAGCAATACTCCTGAAGGTCTCAGAAGTAATGTCCTCTTTCATCTCATCAATCACCTTAAGGAGATACTGGCCATACTGGTTCTTTTTCATTGGTTCAGCCAGCTCTTTCATCCTATCCTCACTAATCCATCCTTTACGATAGGCAATGGCTTCAAGACAAGCAACTTTAAGTCCCTGTCGTTTTTCGATGACTTCAACAAAAGTAGAAGCCTCCGCCAGCGAATCGTGTGTACCTGTATCTAACCAAGCAAAGCCGCGACCAAAGACTTGAACCTTTAGTTCGCCGTCCTTCAAAAACTCCTGATTGACAGTGGTAATCTCCAGTTCACCACGTGCGGAGGGCTTAATATGCTTTGCAACATCCACCACTTTGTTAGGATAGAAGTAAAGACCTACTACAGCATAATTTGATTTAGGCTCCTTAGGCTTCTCCTCAATTGAGAGGCAATTCCCTTGCTTATCAAATTCTGCAACACCGTAACGTTCGGGATCACTTACCCAATACCCGAAAACCGTAGCTTTCTGGTTCTTTTCAGCGTCCTCAACAGCCTTACGAAGCAAGGTTGTAAATCCACTCCCATAGAAGATGTTATCGCCTAGCACTAAACAAGCACTGTCATTTCCAATAAATTTCTCACCTATAATAAAAGCCTGCGCCAGTCCATCAGGAGAAGGCTGCTCAGCATATTCAAAGTGAACACCATAGTCACTACCGTCTCCCAGCAGACGCTTAAAACCAGGTAAATCGTATGGAGTAGATATAATGAGAATATCTCTTATTCCAGCAAGCATCAATGCACTGATAGGATAATAAACCATCGGTTTGTCATAAATTGGAAGCAATTGCTTGCTCACACCCTTAGTAATAGGGTAAAGTCTAGTACCGGATCCACCGGCAAGTACGATTCCTTTCATACAAAAACAAGATTATTTCTTACGTATTAACCAATACACTCTATGAGCACAACGAATAAACCATTGGGGGCAGTACTCAAACAAATAAACAGGTAAACGCAAAACTAAAGAGAGCTCCTCAAACCGGTTACGATAGTATTGATTAGTTTTTATATTTGGTAATATTTCACATATCTTTCTCTTAACGAGGTTGATATTATCCCAATTCAGATCAGTATAACCCCAGAATGCTCTTATAAGGGTATTAATATAAAAAACAGTATAAAAGTGGAAATCAATCTCATCTTGATAAGACTCTGCATCTTTAATCCCTTTATAACTCTCATACTCAAGTGTCGCGACTTCTAGCCTACCCCAGAATGATTTATTGTTGATTGATCGTTGCGTTGAAATATTATCAACCCTATAATGATATCCAGGTTTTTCTACTATAGCAATACTATCCGTATAGAAAAATAATAAGTCGGTCATGAAATCATGATACATATTGTTTTCTACAAATCTGAATCCATCAAAAATGGTCCTTTTATAAAAATTGGTAATAAAGAAAAGGCCATACAGCAATAGATAACGCTTTATGTCACAATTGCATTTAGCATATCTATCCGGTTCTATGTTCGCCGTTTGAATATCACCACGATAATAATTCTGTGCTATTACAATATCCGAATTCGAATTATTGTTAAGTACTTCGCAATAATCGGTGTCCAACCAATCATCTGCGTCCACAAAACACAAATACTCGCCTGATGCAGCCTGAACACCGGTATTCCAAGCTCCGCCTTGCCTTTTATTTGTGGTGTGATTAATAAGCTTTACACGAGAATCCATTATTATATAATCGGAAATAACTTCTGCTGAGTTATCGGGCGAACAATCATTGACACATATAACTTCTATATCCTTTACCGTCTGCGCAAGTAAGGAATCTAAGCATTGTGTCAGATAAGGCATGCTGTTATATACAGCAACTATGAACGAAACTTTTGGCATCATCTTTTATTTTAAGCCGCTTAAATCACGGAACTGCTGTACAAGCTGCTCCTGTTTAAGAAGAATGGCGTAATTCTCTTTTCTCACTTCATCATTATTTACACAGGCGATGAATCTTTGAATGGACTTATAGAAGGCATCATCCTCAGAGAGGTTGTGCTGTGAATACTCCTGGTTCTGTTTTAAAGTATATGTAGGCACACATCCTACAGGTGCCGTTAAAATTCTACCTGACGTAATGGTTCCTTTACTTCCCCACACTTCTATATCACAACGATAGTCATTGTCCATTCCAAAGGCTAGTTGTGCTGTAAGCCCTTTATCATTTACCATTGTAGCACTTCCAAAAATCTCAACCTCAAAATCAGGATCGTAATTGACTTGAGCAGTTGTCACTCGTGCAGTAGGTCCAAGCAATTCCGTTGCATAACGCATAGTATAACCGCCTGCATCCAATAAAGCACCGCCTCCAAGTTTTTTATTATAACGAAAATCATTCAAAGCTCTACGGGGAAAACCAAACGTAATTCTAAAGAGTCGAGGTTTTCCCACTTGTGAACCATCCAAAATGATATCATTCAGTTCCTTAATCTGATTATGAAAAACAAACATATAGTTTTCATGAAGTGCTAATCTGTGCTCTTTGGCTATATGGATTAGATCTTCAGTATCCCTTAAGTAACATGTGGAGGGTTTCTCTACAAAAACGTGCTTTCCTTTCTCCAATGCCAATTTAGCCCATTTATAATGCAGAGCTGGCGGTAGTGGAAGATAGATGGCATCAATTTCATTCGATTCTATTAATGTTTTATACCCAGGATATATCTTTCCACCATAAGCATCAATAAATGTCTTGGCTTTTACGTACTCTCTTTCTTGTTGTTCTTTGATAACATCAGCTGATACATTACTTGTATCTCCAAACCATTCCTCTGGACTTGCATAGCCAATTCCAGCAAATTGAATATCACCTTCTGCCTTTTTCAAGGCAGGCATAAATCTCCGGAAAGCAATTTCCGAAGGACATATAATACCTATTTTTTTCATATTTTTATTTTCTATTACCAAGTATAATTGGCATATGTTTTAATGTTAAACGTATTGGATAATAAAACAATAATACAACAATTAATGGATAAAATACACGTACAAAAATGCATTCGTTAAAATTGAGCAATTCCAAAGGCCACAGTAAATACCTATGGAATGCCACAATCATTAATGTTCCCTTTGACAAAGTAGTAATAAGTTCACTCTTAATATCAAGTATATTCTCAGAAACAATCAAAACCACAATCGAAGCAACAATCCCAAATAAATAATAGAGAATACCGCTACGTCCAAACATACAAAAGTACATATCAGTTCTCTCATTAATCAAACTAAAGGCCAGTGGTAGTGATAATCCCAAAATACAGATGACTACTTTCCAAAGATTGTTCTTGGCTATAAATAACTTATCTCTATTCTTAAGTATTTTTCCAACCCAGTAAAAAGGAGTAGCTACTATAAACCAAATCAGCGGTCGTTTCAAGGGTATCACTCCTTCTGTTAATAACAATGCTAAAATAATTATAACAATGACAAAAATCGTAGCAATCGTCTTATTATTTATTTGTCCTAAAAATGCATCTATTATTTTTACCATGAACAAACAAAAGACGAACCACATCGGGTTTACATGACCGCCCGGCAATCCGATGACTGATAACAGTAAATCTTGCCCCCCCCCAATCACGTTAGAGAACCCATTACAAACCATATCAATACACCACCCAATAAAAACAAGGATAAAGTATGGCACTATAAGAGTTTTCGTGTTATTTCTTAAATGATTGGAGAATGAAATGACTTTACTACTACTTAAATATCCACTGATAATAAAAAACAAGGGGATATGAAAAGTATAAAACCAAAGATGTAGCGTGTCTACTTGGGGTGAAAAATGGCCAAGAGCCACCAAATATATCCCGTATATCTTACACCAGTCTATCCAATACTTACGTTGCAACATACCTTATCAATAAAAACTGATGGCAGACAGCAAACTGCGGGCAGCTATGTTTAGATAATTGTTATAAGTGACAAATGACAACATCTGGTTAAGCGTCATCCAGCAATAGTTCTCTTCCACTTCAATAGGAAATTCATCTCCTACCTCTACAATAATGTTCAGGTTTTGCTCCTGGAAGAATCTACCACCCTCTTCACTCTGATAACTACTATACCAAATCTTATCTTTTGGCGCTTCAAGAACTGTTTCAAGATACGGGATTGTATATTCATTCTCTCCCTTTCGGTAATTTCCAGTCAAACACTGTACGGTAGGGGCCATTTCCACTACATCAAAGTTACCGGACTCCAGTTTTGCTTGAACCAGGAAATGATAGATACCATTTATCTTCTTCACCACAAATCCCATTAAGCCTTCCTGAGCGGAACGCACCATAGGCTGATCCCAAGAAACAACCTCTCGGTTACCAATTTCCACACGAACACCTATTACATCAAAATACTTGTTAGCTTCATGATGAATAGTATTCCCATCATACGCCCAATGATGCATATTGGAAATACCAATAGGAGAAACGCTCAATTCATATTTGAACTTTAAGGCGGTTATCCACTGAATAATATCCTGTAACTCATGTAGGTGGTTGTCTGCACTAAGAACTGAGTATAGGAATGAGTCCGGCTTGGTAGAATGAACTCCGGCCATCCGCTTCACCCTATCCATCAGTTTAAGGGAATGTTCCGAATAGCTACCAAACTTGATACAGGAAATTACTGTGCGGCTATCCATATTAACAACATTGGGATAGCGAAGTAGCTCCTTTATCTGACCAAGTGACACCCAAAGGAAATTGGGTTTCACCTCCAACTCTTCATCCTCATCCACCTCAACAATGATATTACGGTTGCGTTTGTGGAGGAATCTTGCTCCTTGCTCTGACTGCAACTGATCCACAAGTACTGTCACATCCTTCTCCCCGTTGAAGTATTCCAAATAGGTAGGTGACTTACCGCCATGCACGCGCGTATAGTTGCTGCGGGTGGCCTGCAACGTAGGAGACAGCTGCACCACATTCAGGTTTCCGGGTTCAATCTTGGCCTGCATCAGGAAATGAAGCACACCATCGAATTTCTTCACAATGAATCCCAGAAAACCAATCTCCGGTTGATTGATGATGGGCTGATCCCATTCAGAGACATCACGATAATTGGTTTCAATATGAACACCATCAATACTGAAAAACTTTCCGGAATCATGACGGATTCGGTCTTCACGATAACTCCAGCCCTTCAGTTCACTGATGGGAATCTGTTTGATATTAGACACAACTTCATCATTCTGCTGCTTCATCCAGGCAAGAATCTCCTCCGTGGGTTTAAAACTGCCATGACTCAACGCAGATACCAAAAAGTCCAGTTGTGCGTCTTCTACGTTTCTTGTCCTCATATTGCTTAAATATCTTTCGAGAAATCATCCAGGCGTTTGTAGGTCATGCCACCAAGCAATGCTTGAATCTTCGTGTCATCAAAATAAGTGTGGTCGCTCTCTATTCTTAGGTCACGTTCAGGCCAAGGAACAGCAGTCACATTTACACCATATTTCATAGCAATAATCTCTGCCGCATCATGCAATGAAAGCGTTTCGCCTCCTACATTGTATATATAGCCATCGCTTTCTTTCGCAAATGCACCTTCAATTACCTGATAACATAAATCCTCAATGTGAGTAAAAGTGCGCTTAATAGAACCACCGCCATAAAGGGTAATATCCTTACCGGCCTTAGCTTGTTTTATAAAGAAACCAACTGTTCCAAAAGAATAGTCATTACTAAGCAAATTGCCATATGGGATACATATACGGAACACCGTGTAAGGTATATCAAAACTATCACGATAGGCCTGAAGATAACCTTCGCAGGCCATCTTGTTGGCCGCATAAATCGTTTTGCTTTCTTTCTCGTCCTCTTCTTTCAAGGGTTTGTCCATCCCTTTATATACCAAACGAGTCGAAGGGAATATCACCTTGGGGCGGAAAGCGGATTTTCTGATGGCATCCAACAGGTTGAGCAAAGCCAGCTCATTGATGGCCATATATTTCTCGTATGCATCAAACCCTGCGTACGTTCCTGTCAATCCTGCAAACATGAATACATAATCCACATTCAAGTCTATTGAAGCAACGGAATTAGCATCCGTCATATCAATACGGGCATACCCCTCCTCTTCGCTTTCGACGATGTCATACGAAGCAGCCTGATGACCTTCTTTTTGGAGGTAGTACAACAAGTGTTTACCAATAAAGCCTTTACCCCCTATTACTGCACATCTATATTTAGCCCCCATTCTTAAATATCAAAGAATTCTTTAACCTTCTCGATAATCCAATCCTGCTCCTCATCTGTCAATGTCGGGAACATTGGCAACGCTAAACACTTACTATAATAATCCTCAGCTACCGGCATATCACCAACTTTCCAACCAAACTGACGATAGTAAGGCATCAAGTGAGCAGGAATATAGAGTACCTGAGAATAAACATTGTTTACTCTCAAGAAGTCATAGAGTCCTTTACGCTTTGCCGGGTCAACCTGAATAATGTAGAGATGGAAAGCATGTACCAGACCTTCTGCTCGGAATGGTGTTTTCACAGCCGTTCCCTTGAAAGCCTCATCATACTTCTTGGCAATCTCGTTTCTACGCTCAATACTCCAATCCAAACGCTTCAACTGACTAATACCAAGAGCTGCCTGCATCTCAGTAATACGGTAGTTATAGCCAAGTTCTTGCATCTCATAATACCATCCACCATCGTTCTTTTCCAAACGGGCAGGGTCTTTAGTGATACCATGAGTGCGGTAAAGTGCTACTTTCTCATAGAGATCTTTATTGTTTGTAGTAACAGCACCACCTTCACCAGTTGCGATATGCTTCACGGGATGGAAAGAGAATACTGTTAAATCTGCATACTTGCAGTTACCAATCATCTGCTTCTCACCTTTACTATCAATAAAACTGCCGCCAGGTGCATGACATGCATCTACTACTATAGCAAAGCCGTATTCATCTGCTAACTTGCGCAAATGTTCCTCGTCAATGGGATAACCAGCAAAATCAACAAGAACAACAGCCTTATAGGTTCCTTTAGGACTGGCTTTAAGAATCTCTTCCAGTTTGTCCAAGTCCATCAAGAAGGTCTTGGCATCAATATCACAGAAAACGACCTCAGCACCTTGATAACGGAATCCGTTAGCGGAAGCTACAAAGGTAATCGGAGTGGTGATAATCTTATCTCCTGGCTTGATGTCAAGAGCCATAGCGCAAAGGTGCAGGGCTGCTGTACCATTGCTCACCACACAGGCATACTTTACACCAAGATAGTCAGCAAAATCCTTCTCAAACTGCCCAATCAGTGGGCCTTGGGTCATATAATCGGACTTTAGGGCGGCTACGACTGCCTGAACATCCTCATCAGTAATATACTGATGGCCGTATGGAATCGGTTTCTCTATCATTTTGCTTTGAAATTATAATCAATATATCTGCGAATCTTTTCTCTAAGTGTTTCTACAGTCTCAAACATGTTATTCGTATTGGAACTGTAGTGAAAATCTGCTGCCACAGGTTTGGCTTTATAATAGTCTAAGAAGTCGCTTTCGCTCTTTCCAAGTATGTAGGACATAAATGGTATAATAACATAGAAATCATGTGCTTCAAGGGTGTTCTCAGCATCGCTTTCTGATATAATGTCATCAGCCAGTTTCTCCCCCGGTCGTTTCCCGATTTCTTTGATGGTCATCTTAGGTGCAATTGCCTCTGCAAGGTCAGTGATGCGATACGATGGCATCTTTGGTACGAATATCTCTCCACCCTTTTGCTTCTCTATCACATAATAAACCATATCCACTACTTGCTGGTTGGAAATCAAGAAACGGGTCATGCGTTTGTCTGTAACAGGCAGTTCCTTACCACCTATCTTTGCACGCTCCATGAAATAGCGGAAAACAGAGCCTTTGGCTCCCATCACGTTTCCATATCGGATAATAGAGAAGTGAATATCCTTGCCTCCTGTAATATTATTAGCTGCTACGAAAAGCTTATCTGAAACCAACTGTGAGGCTCCGTATAGACTGGCTGGAGAACAGGCTTTATCGGAAGAAAGAGCAATCACATTGCGTATTCCACATTTAAGAGCACAATCAATCACATTCTGAGCTCCCGAGATATTGGTCTTGATGGTTTCGTCGGGGTTGTATTCCGAAGCCTCCAATGTCATCAGGGAAGCGGCATGTATCAAAATATCCACTCCTTCACAAGCACGCATCAGGCGCTCTTTGTCCCGTACATCCCCGACGAAGAACCTTAATTGGGGAAACTGCTTATGGGGGTAAAGACGCATCATTTCCAGATGCTTCATCTCATCGCGTGAATAAACAATGATTTTCTTTACTCCCGGGTAGTCACGCAAGGTGATGTCTATAAACTTCCTGCCAAAAGAGCCGGAACCTCCCGTTATAAGTATTACTTTATTATCAATATTCAACATAAGCATCTGTTATTCTACAGGATCAAAATAGGTGTCAGGACGGTTGGGGTCAAAACAGGCATTCGCCCAAATGACCGTCACCATCTCTTCTGTATCAGAGAGGTTTATTAGGTTGTGAGTGTAACCTGCTATCATCTCAACAACCTCCAATTTATCGCCACTCACCTCATAATTCAGGACAGGATATTTATTACCATTCTCATCCACACCTTCTTTTCGTAGTTGAATTAGTCCGTGACCACTAACCACCAAGAAGCGCTCCACCATATTATGATGCCAGTGCTGGCCTTTGGTGATACCAGGCTTGCTGATATTAATGCTTACCTGTCCGTGGTTTTCCGTATGTATAAACTCCGTAAAGCTGCCTCGATCATCTTTCTTCATTTCCAAAGGATAAGCAATCTTTTCCTTTGGTAGATAGGATGTATAGGTGGAGTACAGGGCTTTTCGGAATGAGTCACTGACGTAAGGTATCTGGAGGTTTGGACTGGGGCGCCCTTCATCAAATGAGTACAAAAGGTCAGCTATGTCTCCAAGACGTACCTTATGTACGTGAGGAACATAACAGTATTTTCCCTCTCGGAACTCATCTCCCGTCAATGCTCCTATCAGTTCATCTACCACATCATCAATATACACAAGATTCAGCATCACATCCGGGTCATTGACCTGAATGGGCAAGCCATTGGCAATATTGTGACAGAAGGTAGCTACCGCACTGTTGTAGTTTGGTCTGCACCATTTTCCAAAGAGATTCGGAAAACGATAGACCAACACTTTGGCACCTGTCTCTTCTGCATACTGGAACATCAGTTCCTCCCCTGCCTTTTTAGATTGTCCGTAAGGATTGTCAAGGGCAGCTTGGCTGGATGAACTAATCATTACAGGGCAGGTATTCTTATACTTCTTGAGGGTGTCAAGAAGCGTGGTGGCAAAACCAAAGTTACCCTTCATAAACTCTTCCGGGTCTTTGGGTCTGTTCACACCTGCCAGGTTAAAGACAAAATCTGCTTCCTTGCAGTATGTTTCCAGCTCTTCCGGCTTTGAATCAAGATCATACTGGAAAACCTGCAACCCCTCCGCTGGCACCTTGTACCAGCGAGCTTTGCCTGTTGCTATGTTATCCAGTTGGGCACAAAGGTTCTTGCCAACAAACCCCTTTGCACCTGTAACAAGAATCTTCATATTTACTTAACAATATTGGGAATACCGTTTAACTCGTTCTGGATATACTCCAGAGAAGCTATCTTTTCCTTGGTCTCTTCAAGGTTTAGGCGACGGGTGTTATTACTGTTGAACTCCTCAATAGTGGCACGCTTTGTGTCACCATCCTTGAAGTACTTATCGTAATTGAGATCACGGTTGTCAGCTGGAACAGCATAGAAATTACCCATGTCAATGGCCTTGGCCGCCTCTTCTTTGGTCAACAGTGTCTCATACATCTTCTCGCCGTGACGGATGCCAATCACTCGAATCTCAGGCTCATTAGGTGCTTCGTGTTTAAACAATTCTACAACGGCCTCTGCCTGAGTCTGAATTGTGCAAGCCGGTGCCTTCTGAACCATTATATCACCATTATTTCCATGCTCAAAAGCAAAGAGAACAAGGTCAACAGCCTCTTCAAGACTCATGATGAATCTGGTCATAGAGGGTTCAGTAATCGTGATAGGATTACCCTTACGAATCTGGTCAATCCACAAAGGAATAACAGAACCTCTTGAACACATAACATTACCATAACGAGTGCAACAAATCTTGGTATCTCCAGAGAGTCTTGACTTAGCCACCGCAATCTTCTCCTCAATCGCCTTGGTAATACCCATAGCATTGATAGGATAAGCTGCCTTATCCGTACTCAAACATATAACACACTTAACACCTGCATCAATAGCAGCATCCAGTGTATTATCCGTTCCAATCACATTGGTCTTTACGGCCTCCATCGGGAAAAATTCACAGGAGGGTACTTGTTTCAGGGCGGCAGCATGGAACACATAGTCTACACCTTTCATAGCATACTTCAGTGTGCTCTTATTACGTACATCGCCAATGTAGAACTTGATTTTATTGGCCACCTCAGGCATTCTTGCCTGAAAGTCATGCCTCATATCATCCTGCTTCTTCTCATCGCGGCTGAAGATGCGTATTTCACCAATGTCTGTACGGAGAAAACGGTTTAATACTGCGTTACCAAAACTACCTGTGCCACCCGTTATCAGCAGCACCTTGTCTTTAAATACTGACATAATTTTCTTTACTATTTAAGATTATCATATAATACTTTATAACATTGCATCGATATGTCAGAAAGGAAATAATCAATATTAAAAGGGGGTTATAAATGCTTTTAAATTCTCAAAAGTCAAATCCCTCCCTGATCTTATCGGATTCTCTACACCCCACTCAAAGCCTATTGACATCGCATCTATACCACAATCATGTTCCTTCGAATAGCAGGTTGTCTGTGCATAATTCACGATACTGCCTTCTTCCATTGAAAGAAATCCATGTGCAAAGCCTTTTGGAATGTATAGATATTGACCTTTCTGGCTGTCCAATTCTATGGGAAAAAACTTCCCGTATGTGGGTTGTTCTTTCCTTAAATCTACTACAACATCTTTAATATGGCCTGCACTCACATAAACCACCTTTGTATGGTCAAATGGTGGAGTCTGAAAGTGCATGCCTCTTATAACATTCTTTTTATTTACTGAATAATAAAACTCTTTAAATTCTGTGTCAAGACCATTCTCCCTGAAGAAGTCATAATTGAAGAGCTTCTGGAAACCTCCTCGTTCATCTTGGAAATTGGTAGTCTGAAGGATAAACAACCCCGCAAAATCTGTCGCTATCTTTTCCATCTTCCTACTCCTTACTTGCGACAAACGCCTTAATTGTATTAATCATATATTGCAACTTCTCTGAAGTCATACCAGGATAGAGTCCCAACCAGAAAGAATCGCGCATAATGCTGTCGGTTACCGGCAATGAATCACCAATTACTCGATAATCCTTACCCTCTTCATATTGTTCAAATGCCGGATGCCTAAGCAGATTACCAGCAAAGAGGTTACGGGTCTGTACCTTGTGGTCTTCCAAATAACTGGTCAGTTCATTGCGAGTGTAGCCAGCATCTTCCTTCACGGTAATGAAAAAGCCAAACCAGCTGGGTTTGCTATTCTTCTGAGGCTCGGGAAGCAACAGTCCTGGAGTACCCTTCAAGCCATCATACATAATCTGATAGTTCTCACGACGACGACTTACAATGAAATCCAATTTCTCCAACTGAGCACATCCAATAGCCGCTTGCAGATCCGTTGCTTTTAGGTTGTATCCGAGATGGCTGTAAACATACTTGTGATCATAGCCTTGAGGTAACTGTCCAAATTGTCCTGTAAAACGGCATCCGCAGGTATTATCTACACCGCCAACACACCAGCAATCACGACCCCAGTCCCTATAGCTCTTCACATATTTATCAAGCTCTTTATTGTTAGTGTAAACAGCACCTCCTTCACCCATTGTCATATGGTGGGGAGGATAGAATGAAGATGTTCCAATGTCACCAATGGTTCCAGTCTTTTTCCACTCACCGTCTATGAAATACTCTGAACCCAGAGCATCACAGTTGTCCTCAACCAACCAGAGATTATGTTTCTTACAGAAAGCAACTACTGCTTCCAGATTGAATGGGTTACCCAGCGAATGGGCAATCATCACGGCCTTGGTTTTTTCTGAATATGCAGTTTCAAGTTGTGTTGTATCAATATTACTTTCCTCAATACTCATATCCACAAACACAGGCACAGCACCATATTGTACAATACACGCAACGGTTGTAGGAAAGCCTGCTGATACTGTAATCACCTCGTCTCCACGCTTAATTTGACGTTCACCCAATTCAGGTGCTGTTAATGCAGAAAACGCTAGTAGGTTTGCACTGGAGCCAGAGTTGCATAGTGAGCAATATTTGACTCCAAGCCACTTGGCTAAACGAGATTCAAACTTATGCGCCCAAGGGCCTGCTGTGAGCCAGAAATCAAGGGAGGCATCTACGAGGTTCACCATCTCTTCATCATCGAAATAGCGTCCTCCATAATTCACTCGTGTCTTTCCAGCCTCAAAAGCGGGTTGCGGTTGATGTACTTCTCTATAATATTCACGGGTTAATTCAAGAATCTTCTTCTTGAGTTCATCTTTTTTTGCCATAATTATTTGTTTTTATCATTATTCTTCTAAAACTAACTCTCCTAACTCGCAAGCCTGTATTCAGGCTGCATATAGTGTTTGGTGGAGTTCAGTAGAGTAATGATATGCTCATCACAAACAATTATGGATGAATATGTTACATCGCTTTTTCCCCCCCCCCCATTAACTCTTTGGATATGAGGGATTTATATTGCATAAAACTCATTAATTTCTTGTCTTTTTCTGATATGATGAGTTTATTTTCACCACCTATCAGTTCAAACGGCCATTTTATATTTATATCTGGGTCGTTATACATAATACCCGAATCTCCTTCACCATAGAATACTTCACCGCATTTATAGCTTACAATACTGTCTTCAATAACCAAATAGCCATGGCCAAAAAACTGGGGCACAAAGAGTGTCTTTTGGTTATCTCCAGTTAAATCGAAGCCCTGCCACTGTCCATAGGTGGGAGAACCAGGACGTAAATCCACTATCACATCATACACATGTCCACTGATGCAGCGTACTAATTTCGCTTGCTGCTTTAGTAGTTGAAAATGTGTTGCACGGATAACGCCACGCTTTGAAATAGTATAAAACACCTCTTTCAGTTCGTGTTCTATGCCATTTGCCTTGAATGTCTCAATGTTGTAGTCCTTAACAAAACCGCCTCGTTCATCTGTCGCATAGAACGGAGTAATTTCATAAGCACCCTCCAATTGAGTTTTCTTGAAATCAAATTTCTGTATCATTAGGATAATGTCTTTAACCAGTCCATGGTTTTCTTTGTACCTTCTGCGAAACTTACATCTGGCACAAAACCACAATCACATTTAATAGCATCAGTTGAAAAAACACTCAGTGGAACATTTACTCCGGTAAATGGAATATCTCCAAACAAGGGTTTGGAATCAGGGCCGCAAGCCTCCACCATTTCCAGAATAAACTCCTTTAGAGGACGGGCATTACCGCTACCAATCATATATTCACAGAAGGGCTTACCCTTTTCCGCAACAAGGTAAAACGCTTTTGCCACATCACTCACATACACAAAGTCATAGTTCTGAGTGGCAGCTGTAAACTGTAGTGGTTCTCCATTAATAATCTTACGTAGTGTGGTATTCACAAACCTTGGTGAAATTTCCCCAACCCCGTATGCATTCGTTATCATTGGCCATAAGAGGTCTATACCAATATTTGCAGCAACTGCCTTACACATACAATGAGCCACGTGTTTTCCCATTGCATAAATATAGCCCATTCCAGGATGGCTCTCCTGTGCATGTATGGCAAACTCCACTTCGTATTCCATAATACTTCCTGCACATACAAAGCGCGTACAACCCAACTCTTTTGCAGCCTTCAAAACCTCAACTGTATTCAGCGCATTCTGCATCTGCAAATTATAATCTACACGTGCAGGTCCGGCAGAGCCTGCCCAGGCAAAGTGTACAAAGGTATCGTATTCTCCAACAGGTATCTTTTCCAACATCCCTTTAATGTCGGAAATGTCACACTGCATATACTTCAGGTTGGGGTGCTCTTCTAAACGACGGGCAGTTTCACCCATATCAAGAGCCAAAACTTGCTTCCCATTATTCAGGAATTGTTTAACAGTATAACTACCCACAAAGCCATCTGCTCCGGTTATGATTACTTTTTCCATATTTTAGCCAATGAATTTTTCTATTTCTTCTACACAAATCGAGTAAACATCCTCGTTCTTGTAACGCTTGTACCAGTCAGAGGTAAGAATTGCACAGTTCTTAGCATCCAACCTCGGTTTCCAACCCAGACGGGTCTTTGCCTTGGTGATGTCCAACATCAGCAAGTTAGCCTCATGGAGTGCATTCGGGTCAGAGACATCCTTCAACTCTCCATAGCCAAAGTTCTCTATCATGGCAGTAGCCACTTCCCATACGGTAAGGACACTCTCTTGCTCAGGGCCAAAGTTCCAACCTTCGCAATACTCCTTAGGCTTCTCCCACATCTTCTGGGCAAGCAGCATATAACCACTTAGAGGTTCCAGCACGTGTTCCCAAGGACGTACAGCCTTAGGTGAGCGAATCTCAATGGGCTTGCCTGCCTCCAAAGCACGGATGCAATCAGGAATGATACGGTCTTTAGCCCAATCACCACCTCCAATCACATTACCGGCACGAACACTGGCAAGGCTGACATGGTGTTTCTTACCATAATCCTCAGGATTGAAGAAGCTCCTGCGCCAACTCTGGATGGCTATCTCACAAGCACCTTTGGAAGAGCTATAAGGGTCATAACCTCCAAAGGGGTCATCCTCCTTGTAGCCTCTCATCTGCTCCTTGTTGTCGTAGCACTTATCGGTGGTTATCATCACACCTACCTTGACGCTATCCGTAGCACGAATGGCTTCCATAATGTTGATGGTTCCCATTACATTGGTCTGATAGGTGTCAACGGGGATTTCATAACTAAGACGTACCAGTGGTTGAGCGGCCAGATGGAATACTATCTCTGGCTGATATTCAGCGAAGATTTCTTTCATCTTCTGGCCGTCACGGATGTCTGCACGGATGTCTGCCATGATCTTCTTGCCAATGCCAGAGAGAACAAAGTTATCCTTCTCAGAATAAGGTTCCAGACCTACGCCTACCACCTCTGCACCCAACTCGTGGAGCCAAATACTGAGCCAACTGCCCTTGAAACCAGTATGGCCGGTTACAAGAACTCGTTTGCCTTTATAAAAGTTATTGAAAATGTCTATCATCTTATTATACATTTGGAACTTCTCTTTCCCATTTCTTCCACGGAGCAGCATTATTCTTTAGTAGGTCTTCAAGCAAGTTCTTCTCACGAATATTATCCATACACTGCCAGAAACCTTCATGGATATAGGACATCAGTTCGCCATGTGTGGCTAATGTTTCCAATGGTTTGCGTTCAAACACACAACTATCGCCATCCAACAAATCAAATACAGCTGGTTCCAACACCATATAGCCTGCATTGATGGGAGCGCCATCGGTTTTGTTCTTTTCACGGAAGGATGTCACTGCATAGTCACTGGTAATATTCAATACACCCTTATCTTGGGCAAGCTTCACAGCAGTCAATGTTGCTATCTTTCCATGATTTTTATGGAACTCCACTAACTTATTGATATCAACATCACAGACACCGTCTCCGTAGGTCATCATAAAGGTTTCGTTGCCTACGTATTCCTGCACACGCTTGATACGACCACCAGTCATTGTGTTGTAACCAGTATCAACTACCGTAACCTTCCAAGGCTCCAGATAGCTGTGATGTACAGTCATCTCATTTTTCCCGTCACGGAAGTCAAAACTGACATCACTGTTGTGCAGGAAATAGTTGGCAAACCACTCCTTGATGTATTCTTGTTTATACCCTGCACAAATGATAAATTCATTGTGTCCGTAATGGGCATATTCCTTCATGATATGCCACAGGATGGGCATACCGCCTATCTCAATCATAGGCTTGGGCTTGTAAATTGACTCCTCAGAGATACGGGAGCCAAAACCTCCGGCTAAGAGTACTACTTTCATATATTTTTAAAATTTATTCTTTAAACGCTGACCCCATATATATCTGAACTTTAAGCAGGTAGAATACAAACCAAGGCAGAGCAGCAGGTAGCATAAAACATCATATGTACGGATAACCCAACTCCCTCTTAATCTCCACTTACTTAACGGTTCGTCTTTCCATTCTGTCTGCTTGCGTAATTCTGCATATTCATTTTTCTTATATGAAGCATTGTGTCTAAACCAAGGCCTTTCGTATGAATGGCCCAAAAAATGAATTATTGATGGGCTATTCTTTGCATCCTCAAACTCCTCTTCTGTGAATACTTTCTTCGTACTGAAAACTTCTCTTACAACCTTGTAGGGCACACGATGTACTGGAGAGTAGTAATTAAAATTAAGTGGGAGTCTTTTTATTTCATTACCAATGTATTTGTTAATGATAGATTGGTCTGCAATCATAAAGCCCTTTGTTTCCTTCTGGATATTATTAAAAATCAGATTATCAATATCCTTCTCACGCCACCTCTTTAAATTGATGATACAGATACCCATATTATAGTACATATCTATGGATGAGAGTATTTCTGGATCCTCTTGGTGATTATACGGATTATACATCGCCACTTCTGGCACTGCCGCAAGCAGGTGGTTGCTAATATCCATTTCCCATGCAGGCTTCAAAGAACCGCACACCATTGTGTCGCTATCCACAACGAAGATTTTATCGAGATGCGAAAACCACGTGTTCAAAATAACCCGTCCGTATGTATTATAGGCTCCTCTCAATAACGGCAAATGAAGGCGTTCTGCCTCCCTAACAAAATCGTCCTTTGCGTCTATAATGGTAAGCGTCCTCCCAAATGATTTCGCTGTCTTATAAAGTCTTTCCTTATTTAAAGGAGTAATATCTGTGCTAAGCACATATACATTCAAAGTCTCAACATCCTTATTGTGTAAATACAAAGAATGTATTGACACGCCGGTACAGGCTGCATAAGCATCACTTGAAGAATATACAATATCCATATTTGCTGTTATTTCTGAAAAAGTTTTTCGTAGTTACCAAACTCAAAGGCTCTTACACAACTTTCCGGGTTTAGATTAACAATTCTTTGCCCACGTTTATTTGCAAAATCTGCAAGAGCATAACTTTCATACTGACACTTCGTGTATTGCCAGTAATTCCTGCATACTTCAAGCTTCGAGCTTATTTTGCTTGGGTCTTCACATTCCGCATCCAGATCAGTAAAATGCTTAAAAGCACCTGGTGCGAAATCGAGTCCCAGGACATACACTTCCTTAAAGCCCATATAAAGAGCAATATTAATAGCATGAAACGCTACGGTACCGAAGTTAGACGTAAGACCCGCCAAGTTGTTCCGTACTTTGAAAATATTGGGGATATGCTTACAATACTCATAATAAATGTCATCCGCATGCCCCAAAGCACATTCCGCAGCATGATGCAACACGAATTTAACACCGAGACAGCTCTTTCTTATCTCGTCAATAGTTGTTTTACCTTCCTCAGTGAAAAACACTTTACTATCCGCCCAACAATAATAATTGGGCTCTACAAGATTTGAAATATCAGCTCTGTAAAAATAGTTAGAAGCAAAAACCACCTCATTCTTCAAGAAGGACAAATCGTGTTTATTAAGAGAAGGGCCGTTCATAATCACAAAACAGCGCTTTCCCTTATATTTGTCTCTCAATTCTTTATTACGTGAATAGTGCCTCTTGATAAACAATGTCTTAATATCATATAAAGCATTATATACACTATACAGGATACCATCCCATTTTTCAACAATAGACGATAAAACCATTATGCGTTTGAATTATTAATTAGTTTGTTGTAAATACTATTATACATTCTAAATATTTGCTTCCAGTCATACTCTACACGAGAATGTCTCTCCCGTTTATGATTTGAACACCAACTAATAAATGAGGTGGCATCGAAACCATCAAAATCAAATACCAAGTAATCGTCACGATTTGTTGTATCAGTTATGATTGTCGTTACCACATCCCTGTTCACTGCTATCTTTAAATCTGTTGCGTATGCCTCTACTTCAGAGAGGGCTTGTCCTTCGCTTCGGCTACAATGAACATAAACATCTGCTGCAGAATGGTATTTATATAAATCAGTATTGGCCACATATCCTATAACATGTACTCTGTTTTCCATCTTATTCTCCTTTATATAAGAGAGTATTTTCTCTTCATCCTCACCTTTACCGATTATTAAATACAGGTACTTGAATTCTTTGGGCAGGCTATTCAACTTTTCTAGCATTGTCAGCTGTCCCTTACGATTACTTAGAGAACCAATGGTTAGCATAACTGTTGTATCATCATCAACACCTAACTCTCTACGTAACTTTACTCTTTCCTCTTCACTATAATAGAACTTCGAAGTATCAGTTCCATTGGGTACCATCGCGGTCTTCTCCTTTGGAATTCCATGAAATGAGATATCCTTCATTGTCTGGGGAACCAATCCTGTTACCATATCAGGCAAATGGATAACTGCACCATTTTCATTGTCCTTATCTGTTGTGCAACCATGCAAGGTTAGTATAAGCGGCAAATGGAATTTGCGATTTGCGAAATAGGTGGCTGCCATCTGCACCAGATTCATACAATGGATAACATCCGGTTTTTCTTCCTTGATGAGTCGCTCAATATTATCACGATAAGCATCATAGCGATGCGGATAGGGTGCCTTGCAATCCTTTATATAATAACGCCACTGCTTGTATGTATCGAATGGATGCAAGATTATATGCATTAATTGTCGTAACGGTCGTTTCACTGAACCACGATAACGGCAGTTCCCTACTGTCTTTGCTGTACTGTCATCCATATTAGTTGCATACACCACTAATTCAACATCATTAGTGACGCATTTACTTAATTCATATACTACATTGCATACGCCATTAGTATATGAGCCGCCGGCCTCAACGGGCAACTGCCCTATCATCAGTACTTTCATATATTCCTGTATTGGGATTCTTTAATGTTCTATCAGTTGATGGTACAACTTAAAATAACTTCTCGTCTGTACGTCTATAGAAAAACGATGTTCCACCTCTTCCTTTGCTCGGTATCCGAATGTCGTTCTCCTATCAGCATCAGAAAGTAATTCCTTAAGCCGCTCAAAGGCTTCTTGTTTATTGTCTTCTACAACATAGCCGTTTTCTCCGTCTGTTATTATCTCTGGTGTTCCTCCACCACGGGTAGCTATGACTGGCTTACCAGAAGCCATCGACTCAACTATAAAATTGGACACGCCCTCAACATGTCTGCTGCCATCGGTTAGCAACATACAGACATCCGAGAGTCCTACTAGTTCTTCTACATCATTCCTGCGGCCTGTAAAAAACACATTTTTAATTCTATGCTCATTTACAGCCGTCTTGTATTGATCAAGCAAAACCCCATTCCCAACTGCCAAAAATGTAACATCAAGGCTACTTTCTGCCGCTTTTTGTGCTACATATAGATATGAATCCCAGTCTTTACTACCGTCAACACGCCCACACATAGTTACCACATACTGGCTCACTACACCAAAAGCTTCTACCTTTTTTTTGTCCAACTGTTGAGGTATGCGTTCAAAGTTAAATCCGTTATATATTACGTGTGACTTCTTAAGAGGTGCTCCTTTGGCCAAAAGACCTGCCTTAGAATTGCTCACAACTGCATCTGCTGCCAAAAATGATAGTTTCTGACCAAACCATACTGTGGTAAATCGTGGAATCGTTAGGCCATCGCACACCGCTCCGTGAATATACTTAAAGCCATATCGAAACTTAAGCCATGGAAAGAAGAACTGTTCCGTCGGGAAACGGTCTAACCAGGAATGTACTATGTCGGGACGATAAGTTTGTATCAGATGACTAATCTCCTGACAAGTCTCCTTTCGGTTTCTTGCCTTACGATAAACTATGTCTACAGGTAGCCTCAGAACTTCCTCATAATCTACTTTGTCAGAATAGACAAAAATACTCTGTTCTATTCCTGGCTGACCGCAAAGGCCCTTCACCACTTGGATGGCGCGGCGTTCCAAGCCGCCGCCTCCGAAACGACTGATGACATGTAAAACTTTTATTTTGGCAAATGCATCCATGTTCCTAATGTTTTATCCCATTCTTCGGGAGCAAACTTACCCATTCCACTGGCTGGATAAAAGGTTATCTCTCCAAATAATACCTTTTCGTTATGATTATAAAAGTCAACCCTGACAAATGGATTGTTCCCTGCAAGGGTTTCCGCTAGTCGAATCATTTCGTTGAGCGTAGAGGGTATCTCTAAATACTTTTCTGGACGCGGTGGACACATTATCTCACCAAAAGGCAACAAATGAGCTTCCCTGTCATAATAGTTGGCGTGATGTTCTACCTGACGACTGAAATCTATCTTGAAACACTCTACCCGTCCGTTAAAACAAAAAAACTTATAGTCTCGAAGGTCGGGCCGCGTAACCTCCATTTTACTACAATCCAAAGCTCTCAACCCAGAACTCTCAACCCTTAACTCAACAATTGCCCCCCCCATTTTCTCTCCAGGCAGTTTCATCATCTGACCTAACATCTCATTATACTGGTCGGGACGGAATGAACCTAAGCCTGAGGCGGGATAGAAAGTAACCTCGCCAAAATAGGTGTTTTCCCCTGTTTCGTATAGGTCAATACGCGCAAATGGAATGTCTTGTGACAACTTCCTTGCTATCTCAATCTGCACATCAAGATTCTTGGGCCGTGATGGTACAACGGCGGCTGGTCCTGCCATAGGGTTAAGACCTACAAAATTCTGATGATTCCACTCGACATCAAAAATATCAATAGTCTCTTTACTGTGACGATCTTGTATCACCTGGCAGAATTTAGGCTCTCCACTAAAGCAAAACCACTTGTAATCAGCGAGGTCGCTCACATCGGGTGCCGGGTCTATGAATTGTTCAGCTATGATACGGCGGGGTACGTTTTTGTAAGGCCACTCGCGGAAATATCTATAAATGTCTTGCGACAAACTGCGGTTCAGACGTTCAACAACAACATCGCGCTCCACCTTGCACTTATCAGGACAAATGACCACGCCGCCACTGCCTCCACCGTGTGTGGTCTTCAACACAAAACGGTCAGGCAACTGCTCCCAATCTATCTCCTCGGGCCTGTCCCATACGCCTAACGTTGGGATGACATACTCCGCGCCAATGGTCTTGGAAACTATCTCTTTAACGGCAAGCTTATCAACCATCTTTGTGTATTCTGGCTTACGGTGATAAAGTTTTAACCAATGCAATTTCTCACTAAATGTCTTCGGATGTTTTAAATTAAGCCTATAGCCCATCTTCAACCAGAACAACAATTGCAAGAACTGCTTATCCGGCATCCAGCCACAATGCTCCTGCATCCACATCGCAATACGGTTTCCCGCCCTACTACGGAAATTCTTTATTCCTAACATATTTTTAGTCAAGCTGTTTTACGTGCTCCATCAGATATTGTTTCTTCTCTGCCGCTGGCATTGTCGGTGTAGGATAGAATACACCGCGTTCCAAATTTTTCTTATAATATTCTTCTATTGTACAGATGACTTTCGCGGGCATCCCGGCAACCACTACACCTGATGGAACATCTTTTGTCACTACACTACATGCCCCTACCAACACATTATCACCGATTTTTACCCCCCCCCATTATACGACTATCACGGCCAAGAAAGCAATTGTTTCCCACCTTTATTCGAGCCATCTTGTCCATACGCTGGCCACCAAAAAAGCCTGCACCATTAAGTACCTTAACGCCGCCATCGTGGGTATGAAACAACACATTACTGCTGATAAGGCAGTTTTCACCTATCTCTACAAGATAGGGTTCGCTTCCCAAACTGGCATTGCCTATAAAACGCGTCCCATCGCCAACTTTGGCTCCCTGTGAACGTAACCAAGCACGCTTATTCGCATCATTCTTATTTGCCTTGTACTTCTCGAAATAGTACTTTAATGTTTTTAATATAGACATATTGAACAATTATTTATGTTGTAACCACCATTTCATCCTGTCACAATAGGCTTCGCATAGAATCAGATTGACTGCTGACAATTTACGTTTTCTACTTACAAATGAGGGTAGCCATCCTTTGTAGCGAAGCACATAATAGAGTCCTGTACGTATTGGTTCAAACAGCCAGCTACAAGCACCTGATGTCTTACCATAATATTCATCTATCTCTGACTGTAATTTCTTATCATCAGCTATAGTACTATTTAGTTCATATAGCTTATCGTTAAAAGCTTGCTTTGCTAAAGGTATTACTCCTACTTCTTCAGCACACTGACGGTATGGATGTATCTCATACTTTATACAATCCTCAAAATCTATTGTTACAAAATAACCTTCTGTCCATTTGCCACTGTGTTGCTCAGGATTGTCGAAACAAAAATTACCTAATCCATAAAATATAGGTTTCCCATTATATACCTCATAACCGCTATAACAATGTTGATGATGATTTACTACAGCATCAGCTCCTACATCAATAAAAAAACGATAAGTCTCTACCATCCGGGGGGATGGAAGTTGGAAATGCTCGTGACCTCCGTGTACTATTACTATAACGCGATTTGCTTTTTTTCTTGCTTCTTGGATTGACGCATACTGTTTTATAGGATTCAGAGGATTGCTTCCCGCCGTATTTTCAGTTGCTATGGAAAACTCGTGTTCGCAACAATTGATAATTGCCAACTTTTCTCCCTTTATATCATGATAAAGGATTTTCGAAGAATTTGACAAATCCATACCCCCACCCACATGTTCAATTCCTTGAGCATCTAGGGTGGTTAAAGTATCTTTAACTCCTTCTGGGCCATAATCCAAAAAATGATTATTGGCCAATGTCACACAATTAAAACCAGCATACTTTAGGGCCTCTACGCTGCGTCCAGTACACTTCAAATTAGGACCAAGTTTCTCTATTGGCTGCGCCTGTCCTTTTACAACAGGACACTCAAAGTTTACTATAGCATAATCTGATTGCACTATAAATTCTTTTACCTTTCCAAAAATGGTGGAATAGTCTCCCACTTCTATATATTGTTCCACCCGATTCCTCGGACAGAAGTCACCGGCTACGAGTATTTTCATTTGCTCTTTAAAATTGTTCTAAAATTCAATATAATATTACGTTCTGTTGGGAATATCATTATTACGGCAAAATATACGACAGCCGCAAAAGTCACATAGACAATATTCATCAAAATGCCATTAGCTTCGGGTAGCAATAAAACCAATGACATTGCTGCGGCCGCGATACAACATGGTAATATGTTATAAACCATTCGGGCAACGGGCATATGAACAATCCATGCCATTATACAAAGATTAACTGCTATAAGCTCTAATCTCACTAATGAACGCGCAACATATAAAGTATGGAAATCATATTTTACTGCTATTAGTATCGTTGGCCATAAAACTATAATATGAAGGAATTGGGCCAACACGCTAAGTTTTGGCCTTCCTTTAGCTCTATACACTTCGGAACTATAATGTGCAAGGACAATCGTTAATGCGCTTGTCAAGCCCCATAATCCAACAAAACCAGCCGCCTCTGTCCATTGGTCACCCAATATGACACCTGTCACAAAATCACTAAACAAAAAAATCCCAAATCCAAGGGGTACAACTAATAGACCCACAAGCTTTTGAAAACGAAAGAAAAGACGCTGAAACTCTTTCTCATCATTCTGTAAACGTGAGAGTGCAGAAAAGAGCACAGGTGTAGTGGACACTATTATCAATGACATAATTTGGTTTACCAGAGTGGAAGATGTCTTGTAAAGTCCTAAATAATACTGGCTAAGCATGGTTCCTACTATAAACACATCGACATAACCTGTCAACCAAATGCTAATGGCCTCGACCATGCTCCATGCTGTGAAAGAAAACATTTCCTTGAACTTGGCAATACTGTAAAAGAGCCGAGGCTTCCACTTGCTATAGAAGGTGAGAAGTAGCGCATTGAGCAGATTGACAACTATCGTCCCTATTACCAACGCCCAGTAACTGCGTAACCAGAATGCCAAAGGTACGGTGACTACCAAGGGGACAAAGGTAGAAACCATTCGTACCTTGAAAAGAGTTTTAAAATCAAGGGCTCGACGGAACAAGGCTCCTTGGATGCTACTGAAAGCGGCAAGGGGAATGCTAACACACGCTATGACCAACACATGGCCCAAACCGGGATTCCCCACAAGAGCAGCAAGAGGGGCATTGAATATCGCAATAACACCCCAGAACAGAAGTGACATCGCAAGATTGCTCCAAAAAGCTACGTTGGTACTCTCGTCACGGTCATTATCATCCTTGAACTCATGCTGTACCAAATATTTCTGAAATCCGGCATCCGTAAATATCTCTGCAAACGATATAATCATGGCCAAAGTCGTTACCACACCAAAAGCATCTGGTGTGAGAAGACGCGCCAAAACCATACTGGTGACTGGTGTCACCAGTTTAGCGGCTATCTCGCCTGCTACTGACCACTTGGTAGCAGTCTTGACTTTTGTGTTAAGTGATTGAGACATGGGCTGTCGTTGTTTGAGAGATTCTTTCAATTACCGATTTTGATGGTACATATAATTCAGTATAACGAGCAAAAGCATAACCTATCAAGCAGTTGGCATAAATAGGCATTGCACTTATCGACATTGAGAAAAATGTGCGGGTGAAATGCGTAATAAACAGTAATCCCATTATCATAAATAAAGTATATGATTGCTTTGACCTACGCCAGGCTCGGTAGAACGTATACCAGAAATAAGCAAAAATAAACACTCCTATTAATCCCTGGTTGGTGATTATCTCTAACCAGTCATTATGCGCCAAGTTAGATGAAACCTCCAAAGTTGCCCACGCGCCCCGTCCAAACAACATTTGAAAGGGATTAGCATCGAAAAAAGCCTCTATAATACCAATCCATATTCCTGAACGAGCCTGCAAGTCTCCCTCCTGCATCAATTCCAATCGCGTTGCGAAAAATGAGTGGTCGGCTATGAAATCAGTAATGTAATTATATGCATAGTAACCGACTGCCCCAATAACCAAAACGGTTATAATCCTAGTTGCTTTTCCCGCATTTTTCAAAGCACGTGGTAGATAAAACATAAGACAAAAGACCAATATCAGAATTGAGCCTCGCTTAATAGAATATAAAACAAGTATTGAAATAAAAGCAAGAAGTGTATATCGCAGCACCGGACGACGTTCAAAAAAGACTATAAAAGGAAGAAGTGAAAGGATAACATAACCACTGTTATTTGTAACATCCGTGGCATACTGGTTCGTTTCCAAAGCCCTTTCCAATCCCGTAGTTCGTGCTTTAACATAAGAGATGACAGCTATTGTCAGGAATACGAAGAAAAGCTTGACCATCGATTTGTCTGTGATGTTTCCACGTTTCGTAAAAACGAAGAATGGAAAAATTGGGAGCAAGGACATAAGTAAATCCACAAGGTATTTTTTGTTTGGCATTGAATCGCCTGACTCCTTGATAATAAGAGATTTCCCGCTTAATATTAATAACACACCATACACAGTAAAGATTACAATCAGTACCGTGAGTAATTTCAATGCTTTTGGTAGTTTGTAACACGAATTGGCATAATAGCAGTAAAAAGCTGATATCACAATAAGCAATATTGCCATTAAACCGGTAATTCTAGTTGACATAACTGCTGTAATGCCTTGAAACAGCAAAAGCAGCGTTATAAAAAAGATATATTCAGAACTTGTTTTCTGCCTGACCATATTTGAATTGAATGATGTTTTCTAACCTATTAATAATCTACCTATCTTGACTCTACGAAGCATCCAGGAAAGGATCACTGATAATGTCAATGCCATAAAGAATCCAATCCAAGGAAATAAATACTCATTTACTAATCCACTGAAACCTGTATAATAATAAAAGGCTTTTAGTATAAACTGCTGCAAGATATAAATCCCCATGCAAAGGTTTCCAATCTGAATTATCCAATTGGGCAAAGTGTTCGAACGTTGCTTTAACACTAAACCAACTATTGATAAAAGCATAACTAATCCTGTTGTTGAATAAACTAACTGGCATAGCCTACTTACGATAGTTGTTAAAATTAAAGTTACTATATGATTCTGCCCCCCCCCCAATCAGATGTCCTGCATTCTCTCTTAACAGGGTAAGCGAAGGGAACAACAGGGCAAAAGCAACGACTGAAATCAGCGTAGCCACCGACGTATTGATGCTCTCCAACGACACATTCTTACGCTGGAGAAGATAGCCTACATAAAAGAAAGGCAAATAGTAAAATGTATGATGCAATTGTAAAGGCAATTCAGGTATAGGTAAAAGGGATACTACCATCAGCGTAAGGAGTGTTGGCTTGCTGGGAAGATGCAGTTTCTCAACCAACCATACTACCGCAAAACAGCAGAAAAGCATTGGAAGAAACCACATATGGGCAACACCGTTTACTGAATCGTAGAATGTCTGGGCTATTGGCTGTGTGATATCTTGGTAGATGACTATGTACAAAATGCTAAAAATGATACTTGGTAACATCAGACGCTTTAACTTATTGCTGAAAAGCTGCTTGCCATTAAGTTTGGTAGCGTCCCAATTTGTGTGTCTGGGGCCTGGTCTGCAATTTAAAGAACGTTCAAAGTTACGATTTTTTCGTTAACCGGCAAGCTTTTCTGCGTTCGCTGGGCAACAGTCGGGCGCGAGGAG